>JACCDG010507621.1_pt1 | contig 31382 bp, 11 predicted proteins | sample 7442471 | NCBI WGS metagenome assembly JACCDG01 (sample SAMN15323444, study PRJNA562643) | freshwater metagenome | isolation source: river surface water | place: USA:Blue River Watershed | collected 2017-08-17 | reverse complement strand
TATTCTTCTCTACTAAGTGACCAGAGAATTTAAAGAGTCCAGATATTGGTGGGATTGAAGTAGTTGCTTCTGCGGAACCAGTATAAGCAAAGAGTGAACCTGAACCAAAATAAGATTCTGTGTTCTTCTGGACTACAGAACCAGAAATTAAAATAGTACCAGAACCAATATGTAGTGGTTTTACTGATATGAATGCATCACCGACAACAGATAATGAATTATATCCAACATAAGATTCTGCATTCTTCTCTACTAAAGCACCAGAGAATTTTGAGAATCCAAATGGTTTCTTAGTTGAATCATATGATGGTGGAAGCACCAAACTACCATAATCTTCATAAAATACTGGGGTATTATCCAATTCACCATAATCATCAATGTCTTCCGTTTGGTTGGATATTAAACCAGAATCATCAACAGTAATATCTGCTAGATAAAAATAATCCGCATAAGAAGTAGGTGACTGAGTTACAGTTCCATAATCTTCTATAAATGCGGATATGTCAGTTATATTGCCATAATCATCAACTACAATATCTCCTACTGCAGAAGATTCATTATAACTAAAGGTAACTTTTTCTGCTCTGCTTCCAAGTCCAAATAGAGAGCCAGAACCAACGTAAGATTCTGTATTCTTAATGTCTGTAGCAGCACCACTCAGATCTACTAAATCGTAACCAATATATGCTGATCCAAATGATGAATATGATCCACCTTGTAAAACAAATTGGATTCCACCAACGGATGCCCTTAATAAGGAATATTCTGCATTAGATACTATATTCCTTATAAATCCGAATACTGGTTCGGAATCTGTTATAGTTATGCTATAATAATCTTCTGCTGTATCTGGTGTATTTGTTATACTTCCGTAATCATCTGAATTTAATGAAGAATTGAATTCTGCTACTACTTCATTTTGAAATTCACTAATTTGATTATTCTCATAAGTGGATATTTGAGGACTTACACCAGAATATTCTGCAATAAATCCATAATCATCAACAATAAAATATATCGAGGCTGTACTGGTAGAAATGCCTGGATATTCGTTGATTGGTTGTGGATATTCTTCTGTAGTTGTGTAAGTGTAAACTGCCATCAGGAGGTTCTTGCAGTTTTATGCGGAAGATGCAGCACAAAAGACATTTATTTATATAGACTAGTATTTTTTATATTTTTAATAATAATAAAAAATTATGCTAAAGTAGTACTTAAAACTCCACTATTATCAACAATAAGACGATATCTAGTTCCATTTGGTGAAGTTAATATCAATCCGTGAGAAGTATTAACCCCAACCCTAATATCACCACCTTGAACTTCTAATTTTGATGTTGGAACTGAACTTCCAATACCAATATTGCCATTAGTTGCCAAATAAAGTTGATATGGGTTGTTAAATTGACCTCCACCATTTCCGACATTTGTTTCAATTCTTAATGGTTTTGCAACTCCACCTGGAGCATATGCAGCATCAATTCTAAATTCTGTGGAAGACGAAACAATTCTTATATTATCCCAAGCATTAAAGTCTTGATATAAATCAGTACCGAAAAATTCAAATTGAGCATTTCCTGTTCCGTTTGGAAGTACTCTTAAAACTGTTGAACCATTTGTTTGAGAATTTCTAAATGTGGGACTTCCTGCGGCATTTAAATCTGCTCCAAATGCAAAAAAGTCTAAATTACCAAGACGAATTCCACCAGACTGTGTTCCTACACCACTAATGTGTAAAGATTTTTGAGGATTTGTGGTTCCTATACCAACACTAGATCCAAATGAAACGTTTTGACTAAAAATTCCTGAAGATGCCGTTAAAAAACCTACAGAAATATTAGGAGATCCTGTAAGTAAATTATATACTTCTTCTGATATTGCATTAATAACTTGACGTTGCTGATCAAATGTTGATGATAGACCTATGAATCTTGCTGGCATAGTCTTAGGTTAATAGAAAAAAATAGGAGAGATTACAAAAAGTAATCCCCCCTCCCTCCAACCGAATGAAAAATATTCTTTGGTTATATCAATCAAGACTAATATTAAGAGTTACCTTAATTTGGTCACCATTATTTTGAACGTTGTATGGACCATTTGTGAATCTTTCTGCGAAGAAGATGCTGCTGTAAAGTGTTGCAGCACCAGATCCATTTAATGCAGGAGTTGTTGTAAACTCATTTGCATTTGGAGTTTCAAAAATGGTGTATGTTGATGAAGTTGTGGTTGTATTTCCAGTTCCTGCTGCAATGTAGATTACATCACCTGGAACTAATCCGTGTGCGGTTCCAATCACCTTACTTGAGGAGAATGTTACTGTATCACCAGTTGCAGACTGGATGTTGTTTACCAGAGCAGTGCTTAGATACACAATTCTATTCTTTTCATCAATACCAATTACCTTGGTTGATGGTGGAATCGCATTTACTTCACCAACTAAATTGCTATGAGTAATTCCCATTCCAATCGTTACATCTTCTGTAACATTTTTAAAGAATGTGGTTACACCAGAAACTGAACCAGTAAGTGCTTTGTTTAGATACACTTTAGTTCCAGTGATACCTGTTACTCTTGTGTTTGATGGAATTCCTGCACCAATAACTCTTTGGTTTGTAGTGATTCCTGTTGCTGCAGATACAACAACTTCAAAATTGCCAGCAGTACCAACACCAGTTGGTTCATATTTGGTATCAAATAGTGTAATATAATTTTGTGCAATAACACCAATTGTCTGAGATTTTGCTACTCCTGCATTTGCAGAAATTGAAGCAGCATTAGCAACACCATGCAATGAGAGAGGCATATTATTTGCTCTTACCAAATAGTAACCATACTGTTGGTTAGCAGCATCGGTAAAGGTAAAAGTTTGCTCTGGATATGTTGCAGTTGTTGTTCCTACACCAAACTCTAATGCTTGGTTGGAGAAGTTTGAAGTATTTGGAACTGAAAGAACAAGAACGTTTCCATCAATGGCACATACAGTAGCATTAGATCCGACATTTCCACCAGAAACGTAATGTCCAACTGCAATATTTAAAGTTGAAGAAACAGTAATTGTATACTCTCCAGCAGTACCACTTCCGGTAGTAGTAACAATTGGTGTAGTGATAGTTCTTACATTCCAACGGGTTCCATCAAGGAGAATTCCATACTGATTGGAATAATCTTGATCCCATCTATTGTTAATAACTGAAGGATAACTGTTTCCTGGTGCAGTTCCGTATCCAATTGTCCCTGAAGCATTATATGGTTCATAATATGCTGACTGGGTTGGTACGTCACCTTCAGATGGAGTTGTATTACTAGAGAACAATTTGAGAATTAAGTTTCTAGGAATATTTTGATTGCTATTTACTAGATATCTTAAAGATTGAAGTTCCCCACTATCTGGTACTAAGAGTGCCATTTAAAATTCTCCTGGTATATAAAATAAAAAATGTTTTTATATTTTTATTTATAATTTTAATCAAGTAAGTTTAAATTTTTAGTTTTAATGTCACTGTGCAACGTTTAATTCCCAAACAACTCAGAACAGTAAAATCCAGAACATCATTAACACTTAAACTTTTGTTCCAAGTTGTGAGATTTTCATCTTTATTTTTATTTTGATTTATCAAAACGGGAAATTCACTTCCAACAATAGAAGTAAACCCATTTGGAAAATCTTCATAATTTGTTTTTCTAATATCAATTGCAATATTCCCCACATCTTGAGATAAAACAGTCCAAGAAACAATTTCCCCACTAATATCTAAGTATAGATATCCTTTATTTCCAGATTGAATGTCTTGTGATCCATTGTCAATCATGAATACAATAGTTCTTGTTAAATCTGCAGTAGTTACTAGTGCAATTCCAGAAAAATTATTCCCACTAGATGGTGGAATTGTAAATGTAATAATGCTTCCAGAAATTTGATAGTCAACTAATGGTTCTAATAAAACATCATTTATTGAGATTAAAAGTTGTTGCTCATTTATTGGAAAATATTCTTCACCATTCACATAAAGAGTGAAATTATCCTCTATCCCATTAAATTGAGATGATATATCATCAATAATTAAGTTATTATATTGTACCTGTTTTAATGGTACTTCATAATTTACATCTACCGAAAACCTATCCTGAGAAGTTAATCTTACATCATAATTTGTCATAGACTAACTCCTGGTGTTACTAAAACACTTCCTTGAACAACTCTTCTTGTGTAATTATTTGGAGAAGTCAAAACTACATCATAGACATATCTTCCACCTTCAATTGAAGAAGTACTTGCTTTTCCCATTGATACACTAACTTGACCTTGGACTCTATTGGGAAAAGTTACAGTAAAAGGATAAGAGGTAGATGAATAGGTACTCTTTTTCATTAAACTGATTCCACTATATCCAGTTAAATTTAGTCTGCTTCCATTTTCATTATAAATTGTAAAAGTACTTTCAAAATCTGTTCCTTGCTCTAATACTAAATTTATTTGCTTAGCAGACATCAGAAAAATAAAAATAGAATCTTCATTTATTTATCTTTTCCAATATAAGTTTTAGTGCATCTTTTATTTCGTCAATATCATTTTTTATTACAGCAATTTCTGACTGCTGTAATAATCTTTGATTTTTTAATTTTAAATACTGATCATATTCATTCTCGTTACAATTTAGAATTGCATTATTGGATTCGTCTCTATACAAACCCCGATGATCTTTTACTGGTATCATTAGAACGTTGCGATTACTCTTAGATCTTTAATTCTTGGAACAATTGCTTGATTTGTTCCTGTCATAACTATTTTAATTTGGAATCCATTAAATAACGGCAAATATTTTGCAGTGTATTCGTAACTCTTCAAATCTGAAGATGATGAAGACGGAGGAACAAAAGTATCTGGCAAACCACTATTATTCGTTGGATCTATTATCTCCAAATTAGAGTTTAAATTATCATAACCAGGGAATAATTCAAATAGTTGTTGATTGTCTGGAACATCTGATCTCAATAGTCTGTAAAGAACGATAATTTCATTAGTTCTATCTCTATATGCGTCAAAATAAACTTTTAAAGAATCTGAATTTTTTTGTAATCTAATAATTCTAGATAAGTAAATAGCAGTATTTGGATCACCATATAATGTATTAATTCTTCCATCAGTAATATAATTTGATATTGGTTTATTAATTCTATTCATAGAAGTAATAATGTTAACTCGATCAAGATCAATAATCGGAGAAACTTTAGTATCTTTTGTTGAAAGAGTTAACTCCATTGCAAATGATTTATTTCCAAGTGTTGATGAAAGATTTCCCAGTTCATTAATTTTTGATGCAATCATTCTAGTTGTTTCGAATGTATTATTAGAATTTAATGATATTGGGATATAATTAGAAGTCACAAATGACTGCTCATTTCCACTTGCACTCGTTCCAGAGATTGTTCTTACTCTTGCATCAATACTGGTTGTTTCTGGGAGCATTATTTGAACATTTGGCCTCAAAATATCAAAAGATATATTTTGAGAAGCTTTTGGACCCATAACTGTATTGGTACTTGTTGAAGCAAAGTTTATATCATAAGTACCACCTGTTTTTGTTTCTTTAAAGAATAATTTTGGTGATCCAAATTTTCTATCCTTTCCTCTTTCTTCTGTCAATATTTTAATATGATAACTATCAACATCAATTGGGTAAGTATTTAAATCAACATCAGTAAAGGAATGTGCTCTATTAATTCTTCTCAATGAAATTCCATTAAATTCGTATTTAAATACTGGAGAACCTGTAGGATGATAGTTAATATTATATAAAGACTCTGTTAGGTTTCCGGAATCTATTCCTCTTGTTATTCCACTAAGAGAATTTGTTGAGGTGTTTATTCCTGTGTATTTAATAATTTCATTATTAATTTTTACATATCCTGGATTATCTGATGATATTCCAATATTTTCAAAACTAGTAAATATTCCCACTGATGAAACTTGTATATCAGAAGTTGATGATTGATTATAGTCTACTAGTAATTTTTCCGGTTGAACATCAGATTCAATATTGTAAAGAACAACTTTGTTCAATTGTGAATACATAGAGTGACTATTGTGACTTATCTTCATATGAAGACCATCACTAATTGTTTCGGAATAATTAACTAATCCATTAGTTATTGTTGAAATTGATCCAGCACTATTAATGTATGATAATTGATTATTTACACCAGAAATATCAATATCATCTTGAACTTTATCTATTATTACGGAGTTAAACGCAGAAATAATACCTATTTTATTTGGAATACTTAATACCAAATTCTTTCCAAAACCACCAGTAATTGAATTAGAAACTGTTAGTGTATCTCCTATTGCATATCCAGTTCCACCAACAGAAACTGTTGCAGCAACGGCAACACCACCTTGTATTGTTATGTTTACCTTTGCTCCAGAACCTTTTCCACTTAAAGTAGTCAAAGTTGCATTATTATATGTTGCATTTGATGTGAATCCAAATCCCGAATTGGTAACTTGTAATGTTGATCCAATGCCAATAGCACCAACTAAACTATCTAATTTACCAGAAAAATTAGGGTAATTTTTTTGATATACTGTTGTTCCTGGAACTAAATTGGAAACATCAAAAGTAGTCAAAGTTCCTGCCAATCCAACTAATATTTTTTTAGAATATGCAGTTACTGGATTTGGTCTTAATGAAACGATTTGTCTATTTCCAATTCCTAGATCTGGATTATAGAATTTAACTGAACCTGTTTCTGATGTAAATTCTGCTCTATAAAGAGTAAATTTCAAATCTTCAAGTTGTGACGCATCCCAAGTAGCTCCATTTTGTGATTTAAATAAAGATCCAAGAGTTGGTTGTTGTGATACAATAATTCTTTCTGATTCTGGATTATTCTGAGTAGAAACATCAACTTCAGTCATTCTGGAAATCCAGACATTATATTCATTGGAATTTGATATTAATACAATCGCATATGCATTTCCTGCCTCTAAAAATACAGGAGCAGGGAAATTAAATGTAGTAGGGACAGAAGCATCTTCAGAAACATTAATACTATCAGGTTCTAATGATATTTCAGCAAAAGGTAATATTTCTTGAGTTGGTAATCCCAGTTCCGTTGTTCTTAGTTGCATCGTAATTGGAATTCCTGTTTGGTCTTTAGTCCTAAAGAATACATCACATTTTGTTATGTATACTCCATTGTTATCGGTAACTTCAAATGATTGTGCTAGTGGATCAACAAATCTTTGTATTCTTGTAGTTACTATTCTGTTTCTAGTTGAAGTAGCAGCAACTAATCTAGTTTCTGTTTCCGTTAATGTTCTATTATCAGTTCTTATATTTCTTTCAATTTCCGCATTTCTAATTCTCAATGTTACATTTTCTACGTTATCCAATGTTCCTGCTGCAGTGAAATTAGTTTCAGCTGAACTATCGGAAGTACCAGATACTGGTGAATTAGTAGAACTAGTTGTTAATACTAAAGTTTTTGTTCCAGTTTCAAATGCTGGAGTAGATGGAATTGTTGGATCTGGAATAAACAATGATCCAATCATTGTTCCTGCAGAATCACTAATCAACCTAATATCAGAAACTGTTGCTACTGCATTACTTGTTTCACCAATTAATTGCATATTTGGTGAAACGCAACCAAAAAATCTAGCATCTGCTTGTGCTTCTAAACTAGCAGTATCAATATTTAAAACTGTAGTTGTGGAAGAATAATTTGTTGGTAAAATTGATGCTGTATTATATGGATTATTTTTAAATATTTCAGTTGGTGCATTGTATGGTCCATACTTATGATTTTGTTTTGCCAATCTAAATTTAATAGATCTTGGTATACCTGTGACTGGCATAATGCCGGTTACTGTTTCACCATCAATGAAAGTACCACTAGTCATTTTAACTTCCAATAATTTTGGAATAAAATATTCAGTCATTGAAACATTATCAAAGAATGCATAAAATCTAGTAGATGGTTTTAGTCTTCTTGCTACTACCTCAATATTTCTTGAACGCATCAAGGTTACAATTGCTCTAGAGACAACTCTATCTCCTAAGTTTGTTGTATCAAATCTCTCACTTACTCCAAACTGTATTCCTTGTCTGGATTGCTGAGTAGTAGTTGTAAATGTATCATTTCTAAAGTCAGTAAAAGTATCTTCAAATACTTGTGTTCTTGTATTTTGGAAAGTATTATCGGAAACTAATCTACTTGGACCTTGGAATTGTATGATTGTTGGACCCTGAACACTAGAAGTTCCTACCCAGTTGGTTTCCCATGCATTCCAGTCAATTGGAGAAAGTCCTGTATTTGTATCTACTCCAAGTTGTTCTATTGTGGAATTGTAGTTTCCTTCAATATCTTGAGTTCTTTCTGTCCTACGAGTTTCTATCCAAGTATCTGTTGCTGGATTTAATTCTATAGAACCAATCCAAGTAGGTGTATTGAATGGGTTTACATTTTCTGTCCTTGTTGCGAATTTATTTTCTACATATACTTTACTAGTATAATTTAATATAATTAAATCATTAATTCGAGTAACATTTGAAGAACCAAGGTCTGTTACATATCTAAGGTCGGCATTTGGGTTAGATGTTGTTCCTATTCCTATGACACCATCAGAACCTAAAAGCAAATCTATAGAAGTTGAATAGGATTGTGGTCTTAGATCTCCAGCAGCAGTATCAACACTTGCTTTATATGAAGGATTGGCAATGTCTCCACCCAAAGAACTCTTAAAATTGTCAACAAAGAATCCGCATTTAAATTTGTCTAATCCTGTTTGGGTGTCTCTTATTGTTAAATTCTTTGTATCAGTTTCTAATAGAGATAAAGATGTATAGTATTCAACGTTAGATAGTCTATCCTCCAATCTTGAAATATCTTTCATTGTATAACGTTTATGCGTTGCCAATGAAATTCTGACATCTTTAATATTGTAAAGATATGCAGGATAAAAAATAGTTGCAATTTCCAAAGCAGAATCAATATTGTTTGGTGCCTTTGGAGATGCTGATGGAACTCCATTATTCAAAAGGAAAGTTCCTTCCTTTGTTAAGAATAATTTATCAATTCTTGGCAAATAATAACTATAAGATAATGCTAAAGTCTTATCTTTTGAAAAAATTCCTGATGATGAATTTGATGAATTTGAAAATACTCTAGAAACAAATTCAAAAGGAGATTTTGAATTTCCATTTGCAACAAAATTAGAAACTCTTGGTCTCAAATCTATAATATCTGTGTTTCTATTTCCATCTATTGTTGGAATGTCTTTGGAATATCTTTCGGAATCATAAGAATCTACAGATACAAAATCACCATCATCTGATGAAGATATGGTATAGTTATTGTATATGATTCTTATTTTTTTGGTTGGCTCAGAAAATTCTGATTTTCTAATTAATCTAGAGTAATCATAAAATTCTGGTCTTTGTCCATTATCCAAAATATAATTTTGTTTAATATTTTTGTCACCAATTAAAAGTGAACTTACTACCCCAGTTATGCTAGTTTCTTGAGAAATTACTGTTTCTCCTAGAGAAAATCTATTTTCATTTAAGTAAACTACCTCAATACTATTAATTGAATCAGTAGTTACCATCAATGCTACTGCACCACTGGTTTGTCCAATTATTTTTTCACCTTTAATAAAATTAGTAATACTAGAATTTAATGAACTAAAATAAACTCTAGGTAGAACTGGATCTGAAGTTCCAGAAGATTCGTAAATTCCAAGAATATTAACAACATCACAAGTGTTTAATGATATTACTTCATCCTGTACTCTAAGACCATAAATTTTATTATAAGTTAATCCATCATTTAATGTTGTTACACCAATACCCGAAGATGTTAGAGTTGAGCCAGAAATAACAATACTTGAACATCTATTAAATGTTTTATTTTTTACTTTTACATTTGATTTTTTATATGTTACAGTTAAAATTGCAGAACCACTCTGAGACAAATTAGTTAAAGATATTGTCCTACCAGAGACTGCAACTTTCTGGGAATCTAAAGTTTCAACTGATCCAGTAGTTACATAAGTTAGGTTATAATCTTCTTCATCAAATGGTTCTAAGTTGAGATTTATGTCTGTTTCTAAAGTTCCAGAAAATGCTCCAGCAACAATAGTTACCTTATAGGATTTTTTAACTGTAATTGAGGAATTTGTTAAATTTAAACTTGCAATATTTGGTTTTCCTAGTTTTGAATAGAGGAATGCCTCAGAAGTTCTCAATACTTCTAAAGAAACTTTTCTCAAATCACCAGTAGTAATATCTGAAGTTGGAAGAGAACCAGTACAAATGCCAGATACTGAAGTTATTGAATTTAATCCTACCGATCTGGATGAAGCATTGATAGATACTACTTTATTGTAATTTGGTACATTGTTTCCTTGAATTGAATATGAAATAATATCACCAGTTTGAAGTCCTACATAAAAATTCAAATTAGAAGAAGTTAATGTACTTATACCAGCACTTCCTCTTGTAATTGTGTATTGAGTTCCATTATCAGACAGCAACATTCTATTTGTTAAGGATGGATCTGCAGTAAAGGTGCCAAATCCTACTGTCCCATTTGCAGCAACAAGTTGATGTACATCTGAAAGACTATAATCTCTTACTGAAGTTATTATTCTACCATTATTGAGACCATTTATTTTAATTTGTTCATTTTTCTTGAATGAACCAGAAACTTGATATAATTTTAAAATATTGGAATCAGTTATACTTTCTACAAGATAACCACTTGCTGAACCATTTACCCCCTCAATGAATGCTGGAGCAGTAAGAGTCAATGTAGCATTTAAAACTAGTTCTGTATATGTTTGTACATCATATAAGGAGCATTCAAATTTTGTTGTTTGATTTAAATATTCGGCATTCTTTAATTTAAAATCATATACTCTTGCTACTCCAATTTTATTCCCAGAAGCAACTCCAGGAGTAGAAGTTCTAGAATCATAAAGGAAAACCTCAGAAGTTGTTCCAAAACCAACAGGAACAGAACCAAATACATTATCTACAATAATTTGTCTTCCAACACTAAATGGTATTGATTGATTTGCAACAAGTTCAGACTCTCTAGGTTTTGAAAAATCTATGTTTGTTGTATCTATTGTCTCTACATCATATCCTCTAATTATTGCTTTTCCTGGACTAACTACAAGTGAACCCAAATTGTCCGAAGGAACATTTCCTTGCTTTGTTCTTTGATTTTCAAAAAATACACCATTGTTTCCCAATCTATCATTTAAAGACTCTTTTACGGAAATGTTAAATGGTCTTACATAATAGTCTCCAGATTCATCATAAGTTCTTCTTGCAAGTTCATCTTTTATCAAATTATAATCTGAAGAATTTACAAATTTTTGTAATCTTCCGTCTTCTACCCTAAGAAGTTCTACGAAATCTTCATCATTAAAATCATCTAATTCTTTTTTAATTAAAGTTAATTCTATTTTTAATCTATCTGCTCCTGGCGCAGCAAAATTAGAGAATCCTTGAGCATTATCAAACAAATCTAGATAATTATTGGATGCAACTGCAAGTTCTTCATTGATCAATAGACCCACCCTATATGATGGTCTATTTGAATATTGATCCAGAATTACAGTTTGTGGAGATACATTTACAAAAAATCCTCTTACAAAATAAACACCCTCTGCAATTTTAGCGGCAGAACCCGTAGCAATTGAGTTTGAAACAATTGTTGTGGCAAAAGTATTTCCCGCCTTTATCGCAGATATTCCATAAAAAATATCATCAATGGCAATAAGATTTTCTCCATCGACAAATTCATTTGAAATGAAATCTACGTCACTAGATCCTTGATATTTTATATAAAGAGTATAATTTTTTCTTTCGGATACTGAATTGGTTATATAATTTTCTACCTTAGCAGTAACTCCACTAATTTCACCTTTTATAGATTTTCCTAATAATGAATCAATATACAAAGATACTGGAATACCAAGATGTGTTTCATCAATCTGAACACAAAAGTAATCAGAATCATAAGAAATTTGACCAGGGATTACAACAGAACCTTCTTTAAAAAAATGTTGTCCAAATTTTTCTATCTGATTCTGAAGTATTGATTGTAATGTTGTTAATTCTCTTGCTTGTATTGGAGTTCCTGGTTTAAATAAGACTTTTTGATAATTCTTTAATCTGTCAAAATCATCAAAATATGGAGATACATTTAAGTTAGTATTTTGTGGCATTTTTCTTTAGAACTCCAATACGATTTTAATATCTTCTTTTTGACTTGGTGAACGAGGAATGGCCTTCCTGTTATCTATATAAATGATCTCACCAGATTTTTTATTGTACTCAGCAGAAGAAATCCCAGAGATGAAATTAGTCCCCAGTTGGTATGTTTTATTATTTATTACGGTACTTATACCACTAAAAGATGAGTCTATAGAAAGAGTTGGACCAACAACACTTTGACAATCTACAGTTAATGACCCTCCAGTAATTATGTTAGAAGTGAAAGGATAAATTTTATAATTAACAGCTGCAGTCGCAAGACCAACTGGTTGATAGTATTTTAATACTCCAGTATTATTGTCCCAAGATGCAACAAATCCAATTGCTGTCATTCCGGCACCAATTGTTTGCGTAATAATGGAATCTACAGGATAAGTTGTTTGGGTTACTCCAATTCCTGAAAATTTTAATGCATGCAATCCACTTACTTCTCCTAATGTTAATGGTTGAGTATCACTTCCTGGAATTGTTGGATTTTTTAGAATTCCAATTCTAGCAAAGTCATTTCCCAAAATAACATCTGGATTTGATTCATCTGTCAAATATCTAGAATAAATTAATACCCTATATGCTCCCAATTCTCGATAAATATCATATCCATGACCACCTTTTGGTGGAATTATCACACTAAATGTTGCTAAATCACCATCATTTGAAAGTTCTGCTGGTATTCCTGGAGCACCAGGTTCAAATTTTATAATTCCTCTAGTATATCCCTTTCCACCATCAGTTACAAAAACTTCAGAGACTTTACCGAAAGAATCAATAGTTATAGTTGCTTTTCCTCCAGTCCCATCACCAAGAATTGGAATATTCGTATATGATTTTGAGATTGGTTGATAACCAATTCCTCTATTATCTATTGATATAATTTCTATTTTTCCATCAATTGCATTTCCTTTGGTTGAAATTGTATCACCAACTGTTCCCCAATTTTCTGGAACTGGAATGAATTCAATAGAATCAAACTTTACAACTTCTGATGGTTTAATTGTATAAAGATATTTCCAAACATATCCATCACCACTAGTTCCTGCTGGTCTTGCTTCTAAATCAATAAATGTTGGTTCATCAAACGATGGTCTTCCACTAGGATTTTCTGGGTCTGTTCCGTTTTGTAAACAAATATAAACTCTAAAGTCTTCATTAATCACATAATAATTTGCTCCATACAAACTTGCTTGATTTGTAACGGGAGTTTTATTATAAACATTGTAATCATGTCTATACATTTCATAAGTAGTTCCCGAAGTCCATTGGACTTTTCTTACCATTCTTCGTATATCATCACCAGTAACCTTTTTCATTGCAATAATGGTTTCCTTTATCTGGTTTTCTTCTTGAAATCCATCTAGTGGAGGAAGACCTTCTCCCCAATTTGGAGAACCATTTGCTTGTTCATTTAAACTATTTGGTTGACCAATAAAGGTATAATAGTTATTTGCAGTTAATCCAATAGAAACTAAAGATTTAACAAAAGTGTCAGCGTTTAGAACTCTAAATTGTTCAGATATAATTGCAGGCATTTTAATTTTTTACTTTTTTCTTTATTTAGTTTATAATTTTTATTTTATGCTAAACCACGGGTTCTGTATACAACAGGAGATGTATTTAATCCCGTTAAACCATCTTGTGTATTAACATAAAAATCAACAGGGGTAAATTTAGTTCTATTTTGGTAATCATATATCTTACCCCAACTATATTTTCCGTATATTCCGTTTTCATTGGTATAAGTATTGACTTGAATTGGAATTCCGTTTGGTCCATATGTGAAATTACATCTTACTGTAACTATTCCGGAAGAAGGAGCAGAAACAGACTCTACTCTATAAACACCATTCAAGTAACTAGTTGCAGTTCCTACTCTTGATTCTGGATAATTTGACAAACCACCCAAAGAAGTTGTGATTCCAGTTAATGCGTGACCAATTGTAGAATTGCTATCAAATATTGTAAAATAATCACCAACCTCTAACTGACTATATGTTATTCCATATGTATTTAAAGAAGAATAACCGATTCCAAGATTGGCATTGTCATACTGCTCAGATTGTAAAACAAAACTAATTGTTGATGCAGCAACACCAACAAATTTAATAATACCAAAATCACCTTTTGCCTTAATTGATCTTATTTTTTCAGTCTTTGTGACATCAGACTCAATAATTACTGATGGTGGATTTGATTGAGAATAACCAAAACCAGGATTGGTAACAGTAATAGAGGTAACAACACCAGAAATGGCATTAGATGTTGCCGTAGCTCTATTGTAAACTGGTTCTGAGTATATTATAGTTGAATTTTCTCCAACTAAAACATATCTTCCATCTTCAGATAGAATAGGTTCTGATGTTCTAATTTCTGGAGGAGGTGGAGGAGGAATAACAACTAGATCGTTAATTTTATTAAGTTGGTTTGTACTTCTCTTAACCCAAGTTTCCAGATCAAACGAGAAATATAATTCCCCAGAATCATCAAGTGCCGTGTAGAATCCATATTCAAACCTAACTTTTACTAAGTTTACTGATAGGTTTGTTACTACTTTTTCCCAAGAACTTCCAGAAGGTGAATAGAAAACAGTTCCTTGTTCTCCAACTAATACGAATTTATTTCCTGTCCAAATTACATCATAAAAATTCCTTGTTGAAGGTAAATTTTTAACTTTTGTCCAAATGTTCCCATCTTCAGAATAAACAATGGAAGCAGAGTCACCAACTGCAACGAATCGAATATTGCTAGATGTTACTGCTCTAAGGTTTCCAAATACTGCAGGAATTTTTTCATAGAAAAATGTTGTCCCAATTCCGACACCGACAAAAAGACCTTGGTTATTTCCGGCAACAACCCAAATATCATGTGCTTGTGAATAATGAACATCATTAAAATCGGAATTATAATTGCTTAATGATATTACTGGATCTGGGAGACCGAGAATAACATCCTCTCTTAATTTTCTGATTTCTATCCATTGAGATAAACTTGTTCCAATTCCAACAGAAGAAAAAATTCTTCCATTATTTGCTGCCGCAACAAATCTATTTGTATTTCCTACACCAATAGAATTTAAATTAATAGTTTGTCCATATCCTAGCACTCCACTATTCCAAGATTTTCCATCTATTGAAGTAGATACAAGTTCACTGTTACCAACAGCAACCATTGGAGTTCCAAAAACTACTGATTTTAAATTAAAGTTGGAAGAGAATCCAACTGTAGATGGACTCCAGTTATATATTGGATCTTTTTTAGTTATAAATGATGATGATATTGCTACAAATGGTGATGATAGTTCATTATATCCAGTACCACCAGAAACCAAAGAAATACTGGAAATTGTTGACGCAGAAGAAACAATTGCGGTAGATATAGCAGGAGTTATATCCTTTGACTCAATAATGACAACATCCCTAAGGTCTTCTACAATTATATCTGCACCAGAAAATAAAGGAAATGCATTATCTACATAAAATTCAGAATCTTCTGCTCTTACATTTTTAATCAATTTTGTAGTTGGTATTATTCTAGACTTTAAATCTGGTCTAGATTTTGAATATAAAACACCATTAATAATTCTATCTTCTGTTTGCTTGGTCCATTTCAATGGTCTATCTTTTGTTGGATCAGTATTAATTCCAATACTATCATATGTAAATGTATCTAAAGAATCTGTAGAAATAATTTTTTTGACGATTCTTTCAAATTGCTCTCTATCTGTTATATCAAGAATACTGTCTCCAATTTGAATTGCATCACCTTCTTTTATAGTTTTTGGTGGAGTTACTTCTTCAACATCCAAGTCTGATCCTCTATAGAATAATATAGTGCATTTTGATCCTTCTTTTGGTGCTTCTTCTAGTAATGTAATTCTTGAACCAGTAAATCTATAAGCAACAAAAGGTTCCTGTAAAATGTCATTAACAAAAACAAATAAGTTATTCTCAATTTTTAAGTCTGTACTTGGGTCTGTCTTCAAACTCAATAATTGTGTTATTCCACCTTCTGTAACTGTTAATGTGAATTTTCTCTTAGAACCAGTAAAGAATTGAGATATATCATCAAATTGAATAAATTGCCCAGGATAAAATCCACTAAATTTATCAGTTAATGTCTCTTCAACAGTTACTCTGAACTCACTAAATCCAGCACCAACAGTTGGACTTGTAACTATTCCGACAACTTTTAATACATCACCAACTTTATAGTATTTTCCAGGATCGTTCATATTAAAACCAATTATATTATTCTGATTACCAACCACAACAGATGCTTTTGCTCCAGTACCATTTCCTGAGGATCCATTAATATATTCTAATGGTAAATCACTGTAAGCAGATGGGATTCCAATTACTACAATTGGATTTGGTGATGAAGTATAACCATATCCAGCATTGGTTATTGAAATGGAGGATAATGTTCCACCAGCACCAATTGTAGAAGTAAATGATGCACCACTTCCAACATTTGAGATAAGATTTATAGTTGGAATTGACCTATATCCACTTCCAGCACCACGAATAGAGATTGATGCAATTGCTCCTTTTTCTCTTAAGTTATACTCATAAATTCTATTATTTGTGTCACCTAAAATATACATTTTTGTGCGACTTGAATTAAATTCAATATCTGTAGGTGAGGTATCTTGAGAAATCAAGAAAGTTTCATTATTATAAACAGCAGTGGAAACTTCCCATGGAGTTGTTAATGTAAATCCATGAACTCTATCTTGTCCTGTGCCTATCCCTAATGTTTGATTATAAGCAGATGTATTACCACAAATATACATTCTGGATCCATCTGGAGAGAATCTAATTCCAGTTGGATTAGTTTCAACTGCATTCAGTAAGAAAGAGGTTGAAAGACCAGTATTTATTGTACTAAAGTCCCATCCAGTTGTTAATGATAATTGATATACTCTATCTAAACTAGAACCCAATAAATAAACTCTTTCTCCATCTGGACGAATAAAGATTCCTTGGGGAGTTCCTTCCGAACTTCCAGTAATTGAAGTTATTGTTGATGCAGGAATAACTATAGTAGTATTTGCTGCTCCTACAAGAGACCAAGGAGTAGGTAAAGTTGCTCTTCTTACATTGTCTCCAGTTGTTCCAGTATAGAATAATTCTGTACCATCTGGTTTAAAGAATATTGCTGTTGGATTTGTTTCTCCTCCAGCTGGACAACTTGCAGCAAGTCCAGCTGTTGTTAGATTATAAGGACTCGATAAATTATACTGATAGACTTTATCATTTGCTTGACCAATAACAAATAATTTTGTTCCAGTTGGATCAAAAAACATCCCCTGAGGGGTAGTATCAGCAATACCAACGTTTAAGAAGGTTGAAGTATAAGAAGATTCGGAAAGTCCTTTACCTACCACCACAGTTGCTCCTGCAGCAACTAGAGGTTGATATCCATATCCAGTTGAAATGCCTGTTCTTACTATTTTTCCTGCACTTGGTGTTCCTGTCAAAAACTTTATTCTATTTTTTCCTGGCATATCAATTACAAAGTCCGTGTTAGATATTTGAGGGACATTATTAATTAATACAAGTGGATTGTTATTAACATCAATTCCTCCAACTAAAACGGAATTTGTATCTGTATAAATTCCAACAACATCAGAGTCATTGGATTTCAAATAAAATTCTGTTGAGGATGATCCGACAAATTGAGTTGAAATATCATCAAAAATAACATTTTTGTCATTTGGAGATCCTGGATCAAACTGCCTTGAAAATACTCTTCCTTGGAAAGTGGAATTTACCGTATTTCCTGGATATCCAGTTGGACCATATGGAGGTGTTGAGAAATATACAACATCTTTTACGATATTAAAATCTCCCCTTAATACCGTTACTGCGGCACCAACAGTGTGATAACCAACAGAAGATCCCATAAATTTCCTTTCAACTTCTATCTCATTTGTTGCTCCCACCCCAATATTCTTTACTTTCAGAAGTTCTGAATTGATTTGTATAATATCAAAAGATGTAATTGATGATATTCCCTCAGAAACATAGATATAGTTACTGCTTATATCAACTGTAGACGCAAGTGAAACTTTTAAATCTCTTTTATAAAGTCCACTTTGAATTATGTTATCGATTGATATAATTGTACTTTCTAATGAATTTTCCAACTCAAAAGATTGTGTTCCTAACCCGTAATTAGTCAAATCCAGTTCTAATGCTGTAGATAAACCAGAAACTTTAAAATTATTGTCATCAAGTTTTGTTATATAAAGATTTTCTGGTAATTTATCTGCTCCTAATATTTTGGGTGATAATTTTAGGTCATCTGCAGGAGTTACTCCACCAATATAGGTTCCAGAAATACCAATTTTGTCTGATAATGCATATCCAACTCCACCATAAGAAACAGAAACGGAAAAAATATCCCCCAAAGAATTTCTAGAAACATTAAACCTTGCACCAGTCCCAAACCCAGTATTGCTATATGAAGGAATATTTAAAAAGGAACTATTTGCAGCAGAAACTATTCTCGTATTAGCAACAGAGGAAACAGTAAATGACAAATCATTTGCTGGGGTTGTTCCATTCATAAAAGTTCCAGAAATTGAAACAGTGTCCCCCACTGCATATCCCCTTCCACCCTCTCTTAAAATTAGAGAAGTTGATATTGCAGAACCAGTGCTTGAATTATAAACTATAAAAGTACTAAACTTTGCTCCAGTTCCTAATCCAGATGTAGAATATGTTGGAAATGGATCAAAATAACCAAAAAATCTATTTTGATTTAAAGAATAATCAGGAGTAGTTGTTGCTGAAGTACCAATAATTGTAGTTGAAATCGCAACGTTGTAACCATTTTCATATAATGCAGTTCCACTTCCACCCTCAACTGCCATAATAATACTTGAATCAGTTGATGCAACGGAAAGGTATGAATTTGATCCAGATCCCTTTCTAACAATTAATGAACTTTCAACACTTGCTGTTGTTTTTATGCCAATTCTTTCTCCAGTTGTACTAGTTTCTGGTAGATATCCAATTCCTGGTTCTAAAACAACAATTTTCTTTATTTGACCACCAGAAATTACAGGATAAAATATTCCTTCAACAATTGGAATCTTAGTTCCAGTAATTTCTATTTTTGGTGGATCAGTTGATGCATATCCAGATCCACCATTCAAAACATTTATGGAAGAAACACCATAATCTTCGTTAAAAGTAGGTACAAATATTGCACCAGAACCAGGAGTTACTTTTGTAGGCATATTATTTACTTATTATAAATTCCTCTAGGAAAAACTTGTCCTTTTTGTGGTCTTCTTCCTGTCAAATATCCAGGAGATGTGTTTTGATTATTTGAAAAATCGAAGTCACCAATAGATTTAGTACCAACAGAAGAAGAAATTGAAAAACCTGGATTATTTGCAGTGGTAGTCAGTCCATTAGTTGAACCATATGCAACTAAACTATTTAAAGTATTAAAACTAAAATCTGCCATTATACTGTCCTCGCACAGAAGAGAACACCACGAGTTGTTCCTGTTTGATTATAAGAACCTTGAATTACAGTGTAGACTTCACTTCCACTTACTGTAATAGTATCACCTTGTTGAATGTTTGCTGCTGGTGCCTCGTATCTAAAATCAATTAATACGAAATCATCAGGAAGATAATATGGAACTGGAATCATATTAATACTTAGAGGAATTCCCTTAATTACTGCATTAAAGTTTTGGGAGGAATCAATTCCTTCTCCAGACCTTCTACTATAAAACCTTGTTCTATCACTATACAAAGTGGTATTTCCTGTATATAATGTTGATTTATATGATGTATCAATAAATGTAGTATTATAATTTGCTTTTCCTAAATAACCAGATTCTGCTGCTCTTTTTGCTACATAGTAATTCGAGTTATTATAATAGTGATTTCCACCAATATAAGTTCTAAATGTTAGATATGGGTCATTCTCATTTGTTGATGGAAAAATTTCAGTAATTCCTTCTAAGAACAAATAATCTAAGTCCCATAATGTTGTTTCGTAGTTATGAATAAAAAATGTTAAATATGTGTTATCTCTTAATTTAGTTGACGACAGTGTTGGTTGTTTAAATGACAAAACAGCAAATTTTGGATCAATACCAGAACGAAAAATATTTAAATCAAGTTTATATGCATTTCCTGAGGAGTATGTTAATCCAACAGTTGTAGCATCTGAAACTTTGGAATAATATCTACTAGTGTTTATATCTGTAGTAGATAGTGCATTTGCACTAGAATTCACATCTCCAGGAACATCTAATAACTCTGCACCAGAAAATCTATTTGGGTATCCATGACGATTATTACCCTCCACATAAGCACCATTATGAGGAAAGAACGCAGACCCACTATATAAGACTAAGTTATTATTTGAATATGTCTGAAATCCAAAATATGTTTTCCCATATTTTTTATTTGGATTAACCACATATCTTGCTACACCCCAGGGGTATGAACCAGAATAGTCATAATCATAATAAGAAGTTGACGAACCATAGGAAGTTGCAGTTTCAGCAAATGCTGTTATTGCAACTCCTGTTGCTCCATTTGCTGATCCTCCTATATCTTCTGCAGATATTGTTAATCTTTCCCCATTAGTATAACCATAACCAGGGTTTACGACATTAATCGAGTTAATACTTCCATTATATCTGTAAACAATAAATGTTGCATCTGTTCCAACTCCACTTACAGAAGTTGATGTTGTATAGTAATAGAAACTGGCATTACTTTGTCCAGTTACTGCTCCTCCACCAGTTCTTGCTTGAATTCCAGTTACAATGCCAACATCAGTTGTGGGATCTAAAACACCCAACCAAGACAATGCAGTTTGAATTCCAATAATAACATCTGACCTTCCCCACCCGGTATTTCCGTTATATATCGAAATCGTTGTTGTTGTAATTGCCATTGTTTACCTTATGCCTCCAGTTGAAGAATGGTTAGAGTTGCTGTAATTGCTTGAGTTGAACCAGAAAGGTTTGTGATTGATGCATAAATTGTGGTGTTAGCAGGATTGTCTAAATTACCACCCATTACAAAAGGAGAAATAATCTGATTTGTTGAAATACCAGTAGTAACAATTTCTGCGATTACTCCACTTCCAGGTGCTGGATCAACACCTTGACTTCTTGAAGCATCATTTGCTCTTGATGTACTATCAGTATATAGTCTTAACCAAGCAGCAGTGGATAATCCAACTCTTAGTAGTGCATATGATTTAAATCCAGTAATGTTAGTATTTCCAATTCCATTATTTGGGATTGAAGTAGTTACTCCAGTTACTGTAGTCCTTGATGAAAGAGAACCACTTGAAGAAGTTACAGTAACAACACCAGCAGAAACAGGAGATACTGCTATTCCTGCTCCAAAATTAATAGTTCCTGCTGTTCCTATTAATGAATTATCATCCCTTATAATAACTCCAGAACCAGATGCAGTGACATTTAGGAGGGCAGATCCATCAATTGCAGGGAGAGATCCCGTAAGTTGTGCTGATGGAATATTTGTGAGTCCTGAGGCAGAACCAGAGAATGATGCCGCAGTAATAATTCCAGTTGTATTGATATTAATTGTTCCTGATACTTCACTGGAAATTCCTGCTGTTATTGCGTAACCAGCAGAACCATTTACATTACCTGTAATATTTCCAGTTACATTTCCAATTAAATTTCCATTAAGTAAAGTTGCAGTAACAACACCAACATTAAGATTTGGACTTCCTGAAAGTCCAAATGCAGTTGTTGCTTCTGATACTGAACTTAGTCCAGAAACTGTAGCAGTTCCACTCGCAAATGATACACTAAGATTTGAACCAAAGTTAATTGTTCCTGCAGTGCCTACTGGAGTTGCATCGTCTTGAATAATAACTCCACTACCACTACCAACAACTCCAATCAGTGCAGATCCATCAATCGCAGGTAATGCTCCTGTTAAATTGGATGCAGGAATAATAGCAGTCAATATTCCAGAAACTAGTACATCACCATTTACAGTTAATCTACTTGTAGGATTTACTGTATTAAGTCCTACATTACCAATGGAATTAATGTATTGTCTGACAAACCCAGAACCATCAGAAAGAACAATATTATTATTTGATGTTCTTATATCTAATCCTCCAGAGTTGCCATTATATGAACCAATAATGACATTAGAAGATCCTGTTGATACATTTTCTCCAGATCTATCCCCTATAGCAATATTATATTTTCCAGTTGTTATATTGTATAAAGAAAATTGACCTAATCCAATATTTCTAGAAGCACTTGAAGTTGCAGCAAATAGTGCTCTATCACCAATAGAAATATTTGATACCCCTCCAGATCCACCTGCAAGATATCCAATTCTTACATTTTCTCCACTAGTTCCAAATTGAATTCTTCCATTTGTGATAGAAGTTATTCCAATTACTTCCAATCCACCATTAATATTTGCAACACCAAGAACAGATAACTTTGAAGTTGGATTTGTTGTACCTATTCCAACGTTCGAAAGAGTATTTATTCCTGCAGAAGTTGATCTCCAAGAAGAATCCTGATTAACATCTATGGTAATTTGTCCTTCAGAGGCAGACAAATTAACATTTTGCCCAGCAATTAAAGAAGTAACTATTCCTGTTATATTTTTTCCATATCCATATATGGATCCAGATGCATATAGATTAGTTCCAGTTACTATTCCAGAAGATACTAAATTTCCAGATAATGCTATATTTCCTAATACATCTACTCCAGTATTTGTTGTTTCTATCTTTTTATCACCAGTTCCGTAATAAAGACTTACCCCAGAATTTGCAGCTGCTGATATGTAATTATATGTTCCAGTTCCAAATCTTATTTGTGTTGGAGATTCAACTCTCAAATCGGATCCATCAAAATACAATGTAGAATCATTCTGTCCACCATCACCAAGATTTATTCTACTTAAAGTAGGTAAGGTTAAATTACCAGTCCCCGCAATAGAAATATTTCCGTTTGCAACTGTTAATTTGCTTTGAGGAAGAGTGCTTCCTATTCCAACATTTCCACTTAATTTATAGATATTTGTTCCTACACCTGCTTCCCATCTTGACGATAAAAATACAGATCCATTTTTGTATAATGTTCCTGTATAATTAATATCACCAACAACATCTAAATCGTAAGATGGATTTGTTTTACCTAATCCAACATTTGATAAAGTATGTATTCCAGAAGCATTACTTGCCCAATATGACTCTCCACTTCCACCACCTCCACTTGAATTAATAGTTACTACACCACCAGTTTGAGAAATACTTACGTTATTTCCTGCAAGTATTGAAGTGATAATCCCAGTTAGGTTTTCTCCAGAACCATAGTAAGATGTTGCTGTAATGGCAGTACTTACATATGCATTATATGTAAAAAGGTTTGGAACCTCTGCACTTTGAATGTAAATAAAAGAATCACTGGCAGTAATTGTACTATTTGGTATAGAAATATTTTTTTCAAATACTTCTATGTCATATGAGGTATTATCTGTTCCAATTGCAATTATACCATCACTCGTTACAATTAGTGATGATCCCCCAACTCCAACGTCTAAATTAGAAATTGTTGCAAACCCAACATTAATGTTTGGTGATCCAGAAAGACTAAATGCAGTAGTTGCAAAAGCAATAGTATTTGTTATGCTAGTACCATTTCCTATTGCATTATAAATTTCATTAAAATTGCTATTAATCTTAATAGCACCAGAAAGTAATGAATCACCTGAACCATCATTGGGAGAGGAACCAGTATTTATCCCTAATTTCGCCATTATACACTAATAGTTTATTTTTATTTATGGTTTAATTTGAATCAAAAGTTAAAGAGTTAGAGTCAAATGATATTACTGGACTATCAAAATTATCAGAAATTGCTGGATATGCAAATGATACATCAACTACTGAAGTTGCGGTTGCTATTGCAACATTATTAAAACTACCCAATCTATAAATTAATTTTTGACCAGACTGGAAATTGTGGTTAGGAAATTCAAATTTATTACTTAAAAGATTGACAGTTGTTGGACTTGAGGCATTAAATTCCCTATAAAATAAAGGTGTAGATTTATTTCTAAGATTAAATGTGGATAATCCAACAATTTGACCTCCAGTTGTAGTAGTAAATCCAGTAAATTGATCACTAATATCATCTATTTGCAAAACTTTATTAGTTCTACTTAAAACATATGAAGTTAAGTTAACTCCTTCTGGGAAAAGAACTCTTTCAATAGATCCATCATCATTTTGCTCATCTTCTATTACTGAAGTAAAATTATATCTACTATAAACAGAAGCATAATTATCAATATTTACTTGCAATCCAAAAGCAGCCGTGTTAACTCCAACTTTCATGCTATTTTGTGATTTTCCAAATATATCTAAATCACAAAATTCTTTAAATCCTGCTGGATGCACTAATGACCTTACAGATTCTTTCCATTCAGAATAAGGTAATTCGGATTTAATAGAGTATGAAAACTTTTGATAGTAATTATTATCAGAAATTCTTTGTTGATAATCATTTAAATTGCCAACTCTATCACCAAAATCATTTACTTTTTCTCTAGATACATTTAATGAAGAATTTAGATTAAATTGATTTACTGACTCTACGATTCCATTCAATCGAGAATTTGAACCAATGAGTTTATTTCCAAGTTCCAATTCACCCTTTGAATCAATTAGTCGCAATTGATTGATTCCATCATCCCAACCATTTTCCATTACTTTTGCGGAAAATACATTATTTCCCAGACTATCATAACCTAAAACTAATTCATTTGAAAAATAACCCAAATCATCTATTGTCACCATTTCAAATTCTGCCATAATATTTTTATTAATGACATAACCATAACCAAATTCCCCAATATATTCTCCCAAATTTTCACCTATATTATCCATACTATAAGTTACTGTAAAATTACTAGTATTAATTCCAGTAACTGTAAAGAATCTATATCCCCAATCTTTTGAATTGTAATTATTCTTTGTTTCTTTATCGGAAATTTTACAATTTTCTATGAATATTTGATCTCCAATTTTAAATGGAAAATCAATTTGTGTGCCACCGTATTCTGTAGTTATTAACGGATATAGTTGAGAATCAACATTAACTAATTCTAAAGTCACATCATTTGTAATTGGATTATATACGATATCATCTATATCATATCCATTTGAATTTTTTGTTGGAAGAATAGTTAATGGATTCGTAAGATCATTAGTATTCTTTATTATTTTAACTTTTGTAACTGATCCACCTTGTATTTCAGCAGATAGTTGAATTTTGTCATTACCAATTACTTTCAATCTTGGTGCAGTATTATAATTTTTTCCTCCAGTAACAACTCCAACATAATCTACTCTAGAAATTCCATTTATTTGGCAAATTGTTGGTGAACTTAGTACAGGTTTAAGTGTTTCATCAGTTGGATAATCAAATCCATCTTTTATTCTTTCTAAAGTATCAATTTTACCTATTTTATTTGATTGTGGTTTTAAAACTCCATTTTTTCCATTTATACTATCAATCTTAGAAACCTTAGGTGTTTTTTTGTATCCTTTTCCACCAAAGTTTAATTTAACTTTAGAAATAGGACCATCAGTATTTTTTGAATCAGTATCATAATATATTGAACTAATTCCAGAATTTACATTATATTGGAAATATTCTGGTTTTTGATTTAAACTAATTTTAAATCCTGTTAAAGATTGTGGTAATATTGAATATTCGTCATTGAACTTGCTTGGTTGTACAGTAAGTTTATTGTTTCCATTAACTTCATAATCTGAAGATATTTGATATTTTTCTGGATTTACAGGAGAAAATGGAATTAAATTGTAAAATAATGTTTTTGGTAAAGATTTAGATGAAGTATCTAAAGTTAATTGAGCACCAGAAGATCCAGACTCAATAGTATTTCTATTATATCGATAAGATTCTAATTCTATAAGAAGATTTTCATCTTGATATAATTTCAAATCCATACCTGTTAAAGAATTATCAGATAGATCAAAAACTATTTTATTATTTTGAGTAACAATTAACGGTGGATTTATTTTTGCAAATCCTTGCTGGGATGAAACGGAAGGTGTTAATGTTATTCCTATTCCCAATAAAGAATCATACTTATACTCTGATAGTCTAATATAATCTGGATTATTTTTAATAACAAAATATGACTTATTATTTTCTATTCCACCTACATCAGCAAATCCATTTGAATAATATACAACTTTATCTCCTGTTGAAAAACTATTATTTGGTATATAAATTTCAGAAGTAGATGAATTTATTCCAGAAAGAGCATTAAAATAAATTATATCAGTCGTTATTTTTCTTAAGTTTAAATCATATTTCAAATTAATTGTTTCTGTTAATTTTGGAGTAATACTAAAAATTACTTTATCATTTTCTTGTAATTTGTGAGGTACTTCTGTTTCTACATTCAATGAATAATTTTCAACTCTTCCAAGAACAGATGGATATATTGTAGTTAATGAATGAGCAAATCCAGTAACAGAAATATCATCATAAAAATATAAAGAATTAAAATTAGAACCTATTCCAGAAGATGTTGTAAATCCTACCGTTGATAAACCTACCAGATCTCTTCCTTTATTGACAACATATATTTTTTGCTTATCTAATAATTTAAAAGATTGTGCTGGATTTGCTACTTTTGATACAAGAATACCAGTTCCACCAACTCCTACACTGTAAATTACTTCTTGTCCATTAAAAAATCCGTGATTAGGTATATAAATGCACCCATCTGGTATAACAACATTTTCATTGTTTATATTATAGACAGATCCAGTAGAACCAAATCCAACTAAAGTTTTTGGATTAAAATATGTTATTTGATTTTTCTTAACAAATTCTTTTATTTTATTTTCAATAAAATAAAATTTAGTTGGGAGTAGTGAAACACTATCAATTCCTACAGTGTGTATTCCAGAATTTTCTAGTCTATTGACTAAGAATTGAGATTTTTCTGGATATACATTTGTTATCAATAAAGTTTCAGATCCAATCGAAATATAATCATTTGGTTCAAACCCAGATGTGTCTGAAACATTTATTAAAGTTGTTGGACCAGTAGTTGGATATGATAAAATGTTTGAAGTTATTCCTGTTGTTTTTTGTTTTACAAATACTGACTTATTCCCTTCAAAATTATGAAATTTTGAATCTGAAATTGCACTAATTGTAACATTTTCACCAGTTTTTAAATTGTGTGGAACTTTTGTTATTCCAACAACTCTATCAATTTCTGTATAAAATTCAGTATCATTGAATGTTGAAATCCCTATTACAATATTTGTTAGTTCTTTTCCTTTAATTCTAGATATTGCTGCAGATGCTCCAGTTCCACCACTATTTTTGTTATCAAATATTACGTTATCCCCAACTTTATAACCATCACCTGGAGAATAAACTTTTACTTCTTCTATTCCAGAGAATAAAGTTTTTGTTACTGTAAATTCTTGCTTATACTTGTCCTCATTTTTATTAATCAATCCATAAAAAGAATTTTCAGAGTTAGTATAATATGGTCCTATATTTCTTATTAAATTTAAATTAGAAATAGAGGTATCCTGAGTAAAAGAAGGAGTAGTATTTTCATCTATCAAGTAATTTTTAAAAGTTTCACCAATAATGTAGGGATATTCTGGTACTGATATTTGTGTATTATCTATTGTTGAAAAATAGGCATAAACACCATTGGGATAATCTGGTGTTTTACAAAATCTTCCATTATGCTCATCCAGATCACCAATTGCCCTATCAAAATAATAATCTTGAGTAAAGAATCCTCCAGGGAAGTCTGGTCTTAACTTTGTATTAAGTTCTACCTTTTTTCCATAACTTGATCTTACTTTTTTTATATCATTTCCAACTTGTCCATAAGGACCATATATTGGGTTTCCATCATATGCCCATCCAACAATTGGAGAATGGGTAGAACTATAGACTTCTCTATTTGCTTCATCTATATGATCTTTAATAACTTTTCTAAGTGATTTCGGTAAATTAAAGTGAATAAATTGCAGTCCAAGATACTTATTTTTACTAGGTACAATTAAACCTTCATCATCTGTACTTAAAAGTAAATTATTTTTTTCTACCTGATTTATTTTCCACTCAAAAACATTTCCTAAAAACTTAGCATCAATTCCTCTTCTTTTTATTGTTAATGAAGTATCACTAGTCCCATATCCAATTCCACCATTTATAATATTAACTGCAACAATTTTTCCATTTTCTACTACTGGTCTAATATCAGCAAAAGAACCTTTACCATTAACAATTATGTCAATTCCTTTATCATATCCATTTCCAAAATTTAAGAATTGAATATCAACAATTGATCCATTCAAAACAATTGGTTTCAAAAGAGCTTCTGATACAATTGGCTTTATTCTAATATCTGGTCTTCTATGGAAATTTATTATATCAGAAACACCATACCCAATACCACCACTCTCTAAAAATACATCCTCTATGGAACCAAGAACAATTGGTTCCAATTCTGGTTCGATAATTGTTGTTGCTGCTATTCCTGATATTGTTTCTATTGACAATCTTATTGGTGGATATGAAAACGTATGAGTTCCAACTCCAATAGAATCAAATTTTACAAATCTTTTTAAATTATAATTAATTTCTGGTGATTCTGTTCCAACTCCTATAGAAGCTAATTGGAACTTATTATCATCTAGAACTGAAACCAAATATTCTGTCGTTGTGGATAATCCAGATATCTCAGTATCAGTAGTTGAATATCTTATTATATCTTTTTCTTTTAAATTGTGATTTTTCGCAAAAATATAATAATCGAATGTATTTACTCCATTTGTTTTATTATCAAAAGATAACACAGATGGAACTTTTATTTTCTTATTGGAATAACCACTTCCTTTATCTTTTACATAAACTCTTGTAATTGTATTTTTTGAATTTACAGATTTGAAATAATGAAATCCAGAACTTATTCCAACTAAATTGATATTATTAACTCTGTTAAATGCATCAGAAGAATTAGTATATAGTTTTATCTGAGTTTGATTAATAACTCCAGCAACATATATTGAATTTCCCTGCAATGGTGAAATAGGAGCATTTCCATTTGGATTGTAAATTACTTGCTCTCCATCATCAAAATTATGCTTATTTAAAAAAGTAATAGTATCTGTAGTTGGATTTACTCCTGCACCATCACCCTTAAATCCAGAATTTATTTGAGATTTTACTAAATTTGATTCAATAATAGCTCCAGACCCATTGCCACCAATCAAATTAATCTTTGGTTTTTTTAGATATCCTATTCCTGGATTTATGATTTTTACTTCGGACAATGAACCAACAATATTCACAAATCCAGATGCCCCAGATCCAGAAGTATCCGTTATTTCTAATTCTGGTTCATTTATTACATCATAACCAGTTCCATTATTTGTAATAGAAACAGATTCCAATTTTCCATAATAAATGTTTTCGTCAAATAGTGTTGGTGAATATATTTCAACACCATTTATAAAAATTCCAACCTTTTTGTTATTTGTAGTTCTTGATTTTACTTCTGTTAAAGTATTATCACCCTTAATATAATTAAATTTTTTAAATATTTTTTGATCTTGTAAGATTTTATTCTCAAAATCTTGCTTTACAAAATAATCAGAACTTATTCCTAAATTTACATTAATATATTTTTTGGAATACAAATCACTCTTACTTAAAGATAATTTAATTTTTTTACTATCTTTTGTGTCACCTAAAGATGTAACGTGATAGACACCAGAACTTATCCCAGAATTCTGAGATGAAAAATAATAAATTTTTTCACCGGTATAAAAATTATGATTATTATTTGTTTCTAAAGTATCTGTTTTACCAATTCCACTTGGTGTATATACATATACTTTTTGTTCCTTTGATTTTAGTTCATAGTTAGGAACTCCAGAAGAAGAAACATAAAAATACTCCTCAGAAGTGTCAATGTAAGTATTAGTTACATTTACTGGAATTATATTTACTTGAGGTGTTTCATCATTGACACTAGTTCCCTTTATAATTTGCTTGTTGAGAATTTTTTTTGCTAAAATATTAGCAGTTGTAGATACTTCAATTTTGTAATCATTAAAAATATTTACAACAGAAGCAAAAATTTCAACATCATTTTCATCTTCTGGATTAATTAATGATACGGTTTCGCCAATATAAAATCTAACTTTGTCGAGAAGTTCTACCGTCCATATTGAACCTGTAACATCTCCAGAATTTATAACTGATAATATGTTATGTGAAGATGGAATATTATATAACCAACTGTAAAATTCTGGTTTGTCGTTTACTTCTGCTCCAAAAGATGATAATTTAATTTTATCACCTTCAAGTAAATTGGAAGATGATGAAAAATTAACTTCACCAATGACATTTATAAGTCTGAATTCAATCTTAGTTCCGTCAGAAAGAAATGAATATAAAAAATTAGACTCGTATATTTCATCTCCAAAATCTAAATCAGCAATTACACCAGTAACGTTAAGAAATTGGGTATTTGTCTTATCAGTGTAAGAAACAGTAAATGTCTGATTAAATTTTTTAGACTTTATGGTAATTTTTCCACTTTGTGGAAATCCTATAGTTGAATCAACAAAAATGTTATTTGAATCAACAGAACATTTTTGTGATACATTGGTTTTTTTAGTTGATTTAAAATTTCCAATAAATGAGGAAGAATCTAAATAAACTTCATATAAATCTTTTTCATCTACTGGTCTATATTCTACGGAATATACTGAAGCACTTACTTCAGATCCATTTACATCTTGGAATATAGTTGTTCCTTTAATATCAAAAGGACTTCCACCACGTATTTTTTCTACTAAAATATTATTAGTAACAAAATAATTATTATCTGATGGTCTTAAAAGATATTCTTGTGGTTTTATTAAACTTATTTCTTTTCCAAAAAGAATTTTAAATAATATTTTATATGAAGTATCCGTTCCTTTTGTTGTATAAAAGTCTACTGCTCTTGATAAAATATTTTTA
>JACCDG010901353.1_pt1 | contig 31392 bp, 30 predicted proteins | sample 7442471 | NCBI WGS metagenome assembly JACCDG01 (sample SAMN15323444, study PRJNA562643) | freshwater metagenome | isolation source: river surface water | place: USA:Blue River Watershed | collected 2017-08-17 | reverse complement strand
GGTTTGACTTGCTCTTGGGCAATCAAATTTTTTGGCAAATGATAATCAAATAATTTTATATCCATAACAATTTATTTAACGCTATCTCTTTTGGAATACATGCAACCACAATAATTTTGACGATAAAAATTTTCTTGTTTACTCAAAGCACAAGATATTTTGAAGCCATCGTTTTTTTTCCAATCACGATCCAAAAAATCTACTCCAAAAAACTGACTTAATTTTTGGCCAATCAGGCTAATTTTTTTAGCATCTTTATGAGGACTAATACTCAAAACTGTAGAAAAAGCTTGATAATTATTAGCCCTGGCATATCTTGCTGTCTCGCCTAGGCGCAGATCAAAACAAACATCGCACCTTTTGCCTTTTTCTGGCTCATGTTCCAAGCCCTTAGTTTTGTCTAACCAAACTTTACTCTCATAAGGACCTTCCAAAAAATCTATTTTTAATTTTTCCGCATAAACTTTCATTTCATCGCGACGCTGATTGTATTCAGATCGTGGATGAATATTTGGATCATAAAAATAAACAGTCAAATCCCAAGTGGACATTAACTGTTGCAAAACATAAATTGAACATGGCGCACAACAAGAGTGCAATAATAACTTTGGCCTCATACTAAAACAACTTACTGTCTTTTGGTAACTCTAAACCCAAATACTGATAGGCTCTATCGGTAGCCACTCTACCCTTGGTGGTACGAGCAAGTAGGCCCAACTGCATCAAGTAGGGCTCAACTATTTCTTCTACGGTACCAGCCTCTTCTTGAAGAGCAGCGGCTAAGGTATTTAAGCCCACTGGTCCTCCAGAAAAATTATGAATCAAAACTTCTAATAATCTTCTGTCTAGACTATCTAGACCGTGTTTATCAATAGACAACAAATCCAAAGCGCTTTGCGTCAGATCCAAAGAAATATGTCCATCACCTTTGACCTGAGCATAATCCCTGACGCGTTTTAAAATACGATTAGCAATTCTAGGTGTACCGCGACTACGACCAGCTATCTCACCAATAGCTTCTTCTCTGATTTGCGTGCTCAAAATATCAGCTGATCTTTTGATGATTATATTTAGCTCTTCTGGATTATAAAAATCCAATCTAAAAGTCACACCAAAACGATCCCTCAAAGGTGCGGAAAGTAAATTATAGCGAGTGGTTGCCCCAATAATGGTAAACTTTGGCAAATCCAATCTTAAAACTTGAGCCGAGGGACCTTTGCCCAAAATAATATCCAGCGCAAAATCTTCCATGGCTGGATACAAAATTTCTTCTATAATTTTTGGCAAACGATGAATCTCATCAATAAACAAAACATCACCTTCTTGCAAATTTGTAATCAAAGCAGCGAGATCACCAGCTTTGGTAATAGCTGGCCCAGTAGTGACTTTGATACCGGCATTCATCTCTTTGGCAATAATATGAGCCAAAGTAGTCTTGCCCAAACCTGGAGGACCAAACAATAAAACATGATCAAGTGACTCTTTCCTATTTTTAGCGGCCGTCAAAACAATGTCTAGATTGGCTTTGATTTGTTCTTGACCAATATAGTCAGCCAAACTCTGGGGTCTTAGACTAAGATCCCAAGTTTTATCTTGTTTTTGTTCAGTTGAAGAAATGATTCTGTCTTCAGACATGATATATTTGTCTTTTTTGGCTTTGCTAATTTTATTAGATAAAAGTTACCGAAGATACTTTGTCAGCCACATCTTTAAAACGCATCAAACGCACACCTTGAGTAGCACGACCCAAGACGCTCACTGTCTTGAGAGGCAAGCGAATCACTTGGCCTTTTTTGGAAATAATAATCATATCTTCATCAGCCATATGGTCACTAACTATACCAGCTGAAGCAATGTCACCTGTCTTGGTCGTCACTTGAGCAGTCTTGATACCTGAACCGCCACGGCCTTGAACTTTGTATTCTTTGAGATCTGTGCGCTTACCAAAACCATTGGCCATTACGACCAACAACTGCTCGCCGGTATTGATCTTGCCATCGGCTATCAAATCAACACCAACTACTGCGTCACTCTTTTTGAGTCTAATACCATGTACACCAGCAGCTGACCTACCCATTGCTCTGACTGAAGTTTCTTTGAAACGAATAGATTGACCAGACTTGCTTACCAACATCACATCATCTTTACCACTAGAAGGTCTAACCCAACGCAACTCGTCATTATCTTTGAGAGTGATAGCGATAAGTCCTGAACGACGGACATTAGAGAACTGACTAACATCCACTCTCTTGATCAAGCCATTGCTGGTTGCCATGACAAAAAATTTGAAAGCCGCAAAATCATCGCTCTGTAAGATAGAAGAAATTTTTTCTTCAGGAGACAATTGCAAAAAGTTAACAATATTTTGTCCTTTGGAGGTGCGACTTTGTGCTGGCACTTCATAGGCCTTGAGTTGAAACACTCGGCCTCGTGAAGTAAAAAACATCAGATCCGCATGAGTGTTGGTACTAAAGAAAAATTTGACTTCATCTTGCTCTTTGGTGGTCAAACCCATCACTCCTTTTCCACCGCGACTTTGTTGTTTAAAATTTTCTGGATCGGTTCGCTTGATATAACCATCGTGCGTCATCGTGATGATAGCTGTTTCATTTGGAATCAAATCTTCAGTGGTCATTTTATCAATGGCAGATTTCACTACTTTCGTACGACGCTCATCAGCAAATTTTTTCTTTAATTCGGCTAATTCTTCTTTGATTATGCTCAAAACTTTGGTTTTACTCTTTAAGATAGCTTCTAAGTCTTTGATTAATTTTAATTTTTCTTTCAACTCATCTTCAATTTTTAGTCTTTCTAAGTTAGCTAAACTTTGCAAGCGCATTTCCAAAATAGCTGTTGCTTGTCTGTCAGATAATTTAAACTGTTTAATCAAATTTGTTTTAGCAATTTCTTTATCTTTGGAAGCACGAATAGTTTTGATGACCGCGTCGATTTTATCTAAAGCAATTTTTAAACCTTCTAAGATGTGTGCCCTATCTTTGGCTTTGTCCAAATCAAATTGAGTACGACGCACAATGACTTCTTGGCGATGCTTTAAGTACTCTTCCAAAATATCTTTTAGAGTCAAAACGCGAGGTTGCAAACCATCTATCAAAGCCAACATATTGACATGGAAAGTTTCTTGCAATTGAGTATGCTTGTAAAGATTGTTTAAAATCTTTTTTGGGAAAGCATCTTTTTTGAGATCTACTACAATTCTCACACCTTCTTTGTCAGATTCATCACGCAAATCTTTGATGCCCTCTATTTTTTTATCTTTAACTAATTGGGCAATTTTTTCTAAAAGAGTTGCTTTGTTTACCTGAAAAGGAATAGAGCTAATAATAATCTGATACTGCTCGGCTTTGTTTTCTAAAATTTCTGCTTCACCCCGAGTGACAATGCCACCACGGCCAGTAGCGTAAGCAGTTTTAATATCTTCTTGATTGTAGATCACGCCACCAGTAGGAAAATCAGGTCCTTTAACACATGTCAACAAATCATCTATAGAAGACTCTGGATTTTCAATCAAAAGATTAATAGCATCAATCAATTCTCCTAAATTATGTGGGGGGATATTTGTCGCCATACCGACGGCAATACCAGTAGTACCATTGAGTAAAAGATTTGGTAATTTTGCCGGCATGACTTTGGGCTCTTGATGTGAGCCGTCATAGTTTGGTACAAAATCAACGGTATTTTTATCAATGTCCAACATCATTTCTTCAGCCAAGGCTTGTAACTTGGCCTCCGTATAACGCATGGCAGCAGCATTGTCTCCGTCCATGGAACCGAAGTTACCTTGACCATTGACCAGTGGATAACGCATGGCAAAATCTTGCGCCATACGCACCATCGAATCATAGACCGCCACATCACCATGAGGATGATATTTACCCAAAACCTCACCGACAACGGTGGCTGATTTTCTAAACTTGGCATTGTGTCTTAAGCCAATGGTCCACATCGCATACAAGATACGACGATGAACTGGCTTCAAACCATCTCTAACATCTGGCAAAGCACGAGCCACAATAACACTCATCGCATAATCCAAATAAGAGGTTTCCATTTCTTGGACAATCGACAAATCCTCTACCTTACCACGATTGTTATCAAACTCTCGTGGAGCATCTTCATTTACAATGTTTTTTATCTTTCTTACCATACACTATATTATTCTTTAGTCTCTAAATAATTACGAGTTGCTTCTAATAATTCTTCTTGTTTTACTTCTTTTTCTAATTCTGTTTTGACTGTGTCAAACTCACTGATACCTTGGGAAAAAGAATCTTTAGTCTCTGTCAAAGAGTTGTCTATTTCTTGAGTAACTTCTTGTATCATCGGCTCTTCTAATGGGGCAATTTCTAATTTGGTCATAAAGTTTAGCCATCGCCAAAAAATCAAAGATCCAAAAAAAATTGTCAGAATAGTTAATAAGATAAATTTATTTTTGTTTTCGCTATAAAAAATCATTTTTGTGCTTTTAGAACCACTAGCTTAATATCTTCTTGTGGCAAATCTTTTTTAGTTACCTTAAATTTTTCTTCTTCTTGAGCTTTTACTCCAAACTCTTTCAAAAACAAATCTAGTGAGTCGGCTGATAATTTGCCGACACTACCAGCAAAAGCACTAGGAATAACTACGCGTGGCTCTACTTGATTAATAATTTTGGCAGCCTCTTTGGCTGTTGTCAGTTCACCTCCGCCGATAGGTAAAATCAAAATATCACAACCCTCAATCAATTCTAAATCTTTAGTAGTCAAAGTCTGGTGTCCAAATTCTCCCAAAAAGGCTATCTTCACATCTTCGAAAGAAAGCAAAAAAATATTAGCACCATTTAGCTGTTGACCATAGACAAAAACATCTTTGACTTCATATTCACCCGGTGAAGAAATAACAAAGGCTTGCTCACTGACTTTATTAGCAGAAAAATGCTTAGGGTCACTAAATAAAACTAAATCAGCTTTGACCTTGCTAAAAGTAGTGGCATCATCCCAAGCATAAGGATTAAACAAAATAGTAATTTGATTATTTTGTAGACGAAAATAATTAAAACCCTGCCAACTAATATGCATAATCTTACAAAAATAAGTTAATTAATTTGCTTTAATTTTAGCATAAAAGACTAGCTTAGTAAAGTCAAAATAGGGACAAATTAAGACAAATTTTGGACAAATTAATACTCTAAAGCCATAGAAGACATGGACTTGATTTATTTTTAAAATTATGTTAATCTAAGGCGGCTATTATTTTAATAAATCTCATTTTTTAGCATAAATTTAAGCGGAAAATGAGGCTTGCCTGCAAAGGTAGGTTAAACTTAAAAATTAATATGGAAGAGACAACAAACACCAACAATGCTATGAATGCCCTTTTGCAAGAAAAAGGCGCTGTCAACATACCAAAAGTTGGTGATTTAGTAGAAGGACAAGTTATCAGTCTTTCTAAAAATGAAATCTACTTAGATTTAGATGGCTTGACCACTGGTGTTATCCGTGGCCGTGAAATCTATGATGAGTCAGAAGATTCAACTAAGCTAAAGATTGGCGACATAGCGACAGCTACCGTAGTTGACTTAGAAAATGAAAATGGCTACATGGAATTGTCTTTCCGTGAAGCTGGTCATAAAAAAGCTTGGAATCGTTTGGAAAAATTATACAAAGACGGTGAAATGGTAGAAAGTCGTGTCACTGACGCTAACAAAGGTGGTCTGATGATCAAAATTGGCAATGTGATGGGATTTTTACCAGTTTCACAATTAACCACCGAGCATTATCCTCGTATTGAAGGTGGCGATAAATCAAAAATTTTATCTCATCTAAAATCTTTCGTAAATCAAAACTTGCGCACTAAGATCATTGATCTTAATGAAAAAGAAGAGAAATTGATTGTCTCAGAAAAATCTGCTTGGGACGAAAAGCAAAGAGCTAGAGTTTCAAAATACCAAGTTGGTGATAAGGTCAAAGGTGTCATTACTGGTGTAGTGGACTTTGGTGCTTTTGTAGAATTTGACGACAACATTGAAGGTTTAGTTCACATCTCTGAACTTGCCTGGCAAAGAATTGATGATCCACGCGACATTATCAAAGTCGGTGATCCAGTAGAAGCTGAAATCATTGAAATTGATGACACTAAGATTTCTTTATCTATCAAAAAATTACAACTAGACCCATGGGCTCAGGTAGCCAGCAAATACAAAGCTGGTCAAAAAGTAAAAGCCAAGGTCTTGAAAGTTAATCCTTTTGGTGTTTTCGTAGAATTAGACCAAGACATTCATGGTTTGGTACATATCTCTGAATTAAGTGATAAAAAAGTACATAAGCCAGAAGACTTAGTCAAAATTGGTGAGACTTATGAATTTGTAATTCTCTCCATTGAACCAAAAGAACATCGTCTAGGCTTATCACTCAAAGCTGCTTCGGAAAAAGTTGTGAAAGCTGAAGCCAAAGAAGCCCCTCAACAAGCTCAGGGTGACGAAGTTCAAAAAACCGAAGATGTCAAAGAAAAAGTTATAGAAACTCCGGCTGAACCCGAAACTATCAGTGAAAAAACCGAATAAAAAATTTAGCCCAAGTCTTAAATTAAGAGTTGGGCTAAATTAAAATAATAAGTTATACTTAGTAAACATATAATTAAGTAAATCTCTAGGGAAATGAAGAATATATTTAAAAACTTTGCCGCCTTTTTTTTGGTCTTTGCTATCATTGCCGCTATTTTTAGTTTCTACAGTGCCCAGACTGAAAAAATCCAAGAAATAAACTTAGGTCAATTAGTACAAGAAATCAAAAATGACCAAGTCAAAGAAATCCAAATTCAAGGCGACCAACTTGAGATCACTCTCAATGACGACACCAAACGCCTTAGCAAAAAAGAAAGTGGTGAATCACTCAGCACTCTCCTAACTAACTATGGCATAGAAGCCGAGAAAATTAGTAAAATAAATATCTCTGTCGGTGAAGATGCTAATTCTGGTTTTATGCTGTCTACCTTACTACCATTTTTAATTCCTGCTTTGTTCATCATCGGACTAATTTGGTTTATGATGCGCCAAGTAAGCGGTGTCAACAACCGTGCTATGACTTTTGGTCAAAGTGGCGCAAAACTTGCTGATCAAAAAATCAAAGTGACTTTCAAAGATGTCGCTGGTGCTAAAGAAGCAAAAGTTGACTTGCAAGAAATCGTAGAATTTTTAAAAAGTCCGCAAAAATTTATTGCCTTGGGTGCAAAAATACCAAAAGGTGTTTTGCTTTTAGGTAGTCCTGGTACTGGTAAAACTTTACTTTCTCGTGCTGTGGCCGGTGAAGCCAAGGTTCCTTTTTTCCATATTTCAGGTTCTGAATTTGTGGAAATGTTTGTCGGTGTTGGTGCTAGCCGTGTGCGTGACTTATTTAAAAAAGCCAAAAAAGCTTCTCCTTGCATTGTCTTTATCGATGAGATTGACGCAGTCGGTCGTCAAAGAGGTTCAGGTCTTGGTGGTTCTCATGATGAACGTGAACAAACATTAAACCAAATCTTGACCGAGATGGATGGTTTTGATAACGAGACCAATGTCATAGTCTTGGCTGCTACCAATCGTCCTGATGTTTTGGATCCAGCCTTGATGCGTCCTGGTCGTTTTGACAGGCAAGTGATTATCGATATGCCTGACATCAAAGACCGAGAAGAAATCTTAAGCATTCACGCCAAAGGTAAGCCCCTTGAAAAAGAAGTTGACCTCAAACGCGTCGCCCAAAGAACCCCTGGTTTTTCTGGAGCAGATTTAGCTAATGTTTTAAACGAGGCTGCTATCATGACTGCTCGTAAAAATGAAAAAGTTATTAGCCAAGCCACTGTCTTAGACTCTATCGAAAAAGTAATGCTTGGACCTGAACGCAAAAGCCACATCTTGTCTGATAAAGAAAAAAAAGTCACCGCTTATCATGAGGCTGGACACGCTGTTGTGGCTCACTACCTCAAAAATGCTGACCCGGTACATAAAATTTCTATCATCTCTCGTGGTCGCGCTGCTGGCTACACTATCAATCTACCTGATACCGACAAGAAAATGCATAGCTATGCTGATTTCATTGACGACATGGCAGTTTTACTTGGTGGTCGCATGGCCGAAAAAATATTTTTTGATGAAGTGACCACTGGCGCCAGCAATGACTTAGAGAGAGCCACCGCTATCGCTCGTAGCCTCATCACCCAATTTGGCATGAATGAGACTTTAGGCTTTAGGACTTTTGGTAAAAAAGAAGAGATGGTTTTCTTGGGTAAAGAAATTCATGAACGCCGTGATTATAGTGAAAAGACGGCTGAAAATATTGACCATGAAATTTCTAAATATGTACAAGAAGCCTCTGAGACAGCCAAAAAAATTATCACTCAACATAGAGAACAAATGGAAAAGATTGTTAAAGTCTTGATCGAAAAAGAAACGATTGAAAAAGAAGAGTTTGAAAGTCTAGTTGCCTAAACTTTAAAATTTTTAAAAACAACCTAGTCTGGGTTGTTTTTATATTCCAAGAAAATAAAAAATGTGTTATAATATAAAAGTAAAAATAAAATAAAAATATGGAATTTTTTTATCGTAAAATTTATTTGCACTCTTGGCAAATAATCAAAACAAATTGGCATCTCCTCTTCTTTGGTATCTTTGTAGCTGCTCTTGGTCTGACTGGAGATTTTAAAGCTATCTTCAACTTACAAAATCAAGATATAGTCTCTTCTACTATTACTGGTTGGATAGAAATTTTCTATTCTTTTTCCACCGCTCAACTAACTTGGGCAGAAATACCAGCCATATTAACGCTTATACTATTACTTTTGGGTCTAGCTGTTATTTTGGTGATGGCCATTTCTTCTCAAGGCGCTTTGATAGAAGCAACTAATCAAAGCCACAAAAATAATACTTTCAAAAATCCACTCAACAGTCATTTGCAAGTTGGTGTAGAAAATTTTTGGTCATTATTTTTCCTTAATACCTTAAATAAAATCATTGCCTTTCTTTTTATCGTTGGCGCCATCGTTCCTATCACCCACCTAGTAGCCATGAGTCAGGCTCCTGGATTTGTAAACTTTTTCATTTCCCTAGTTTTATTTTTTATCATCATACCTCTAGCAGTCATTGTTTCTTTTGTCACTAGATATGGCGCGGCCTATGTGATTATCAAAAAACAAGATACAGTTCGAGCATTCTTTAATGCTTGGACATTGTTTAGAGTAAACTGGATCATCAGTTTAGAAAATGCAATTTTACTTTTGGGATTCACTGCTCTATATAGCATTGCTTTGATTAGCGTCTTAGCCTTTGTTATCACTCCTTTCTTGATCATTGGTTTCTTAGTGATCAATATCAGCGCGCCCGCTTTCTGGTTATTGATGATTGTCTGCGGCTTACTAAGCATTATTATTTTCATGGCCGGCATCGCTATCTTTGCCGCTTACTATACTATTGTTTGGACAGAGCTTTTTATTCGTTTGACTGAGCGCAGTAAAAAACATAGCAAAATTCATCGCCTAGCAGCTAAACATATGCCCGTCTTAACAAAATAAAACAACATCTTCAAAATATCTTTACAACTCTGAGCTTGTCTCAGAGTTGTTTGACTTAAAAGGGCTAGAAAAGTATAATAAAAACAAATAATTGAATAAACTTATGGATAATGATTTACAAACAGGTGGTATTCAGGTTGGCGATCAAGAAACCCAAGAAAAACTACAAAGCAAACTCAGTAGTCTAGCTGATCAAGGCAAAGAAGAAGACACCAAAAGTAAGGCGGCCTTAGGTGGCTGGCCTTATATAAATTTAGTTGGCTTTCCTATCTCCCAAGAAGCCTTAAAACTTATCTCCGAAGAGCAAGCCGAGGCTTTACAAGCTATTTGTTTTTTATACACTGGCTCTGAGCTACGTTTAGGCGCTATCAACCCAGACAATCCTCAGATTACTTTTTTGGCTAAAGAAATGGCGGAAAAATTTCATAGCCATGTCAAAGTATATTTGATTTCCCTAGATAGCTTTGAAAAAGTCATCAAGCTATACGACAAAGTTTTGAGTGTAGAACAAATGGATGGCTTCAACATTGATGAAGAAACCCTCAAAAAACATGAAGCCAATCTACACGATATAAATTCTTTGCAAGGATTGCTAGCTGACGGAAATCTCACTGAAATCTTATCTGTAATTTTAGCGGCTAGCTTAAAATTTGATTCTTCTGATATTCATATTGAAAGTGAAGAAAATGAAATTATTATTCGTTTTCGTATTGATGGTGTTTTGCAAAAAGTTGCCAGTCTAAAAAAAGAAGACTGGCCAAAAATAGTTTCTCGTATCAAATTACTAGCTGATTTGAAACTCAATATTGCCGACAAACCTCAAGATGGTAGCTTTGCTATTCATCTGGCTGATGATAAAGTTGATGTCAGAGTTTCTACTATACCTTCAGCTTTTGGTGAGAGCATAGTTATACGTTTATTGCGCTCAACGAAAATTGGTTTGGAGTTTGAAAAATTAGGCTTAAGAGGCAAAGCCTTCAATGATTTGATACATGAAATCCAAAAACCAAACGGCATGATTATCACCACTGGTCCAACTGGCTCTGGTAAGACTACTACTTTGTATGCGATTTTAAATAAACTCAATAAACCAGAAACTAAAATTATTACTTTAGAGGACCCGATAGAATACAAAATCAAGGGCATAGTCCAGAGCCAAGTAGAAAACATGCAAGAACAAAACGAAGAGATGTCTACTAATGGTGTTGTTCGCAAAAAAAATTATTACACTTTTGCCAAAGGCTTACGTGCTATCTTAAGGCAGGACCCTGATATCGTGATGGTGGGTGAAATCCGTGATTTAGAAACCGCCGAAACAGCCATCAATGCTGCTTTGACTGGCCACTTGATGCTATCTACTATGCACACCAATTCAGCTGCTGGTACTATTCCTCGCTTTTTATCTATGGGAGTGCCAGCTTATCTACTAGCACCATCTGTTAATGCTATTATTGGTCAAAGATTGGTCAGGAGATTGTGTCAAAAATGCAAAACCGAAACTACTGTAGATAATCAAAAAATGACCATTGTCATGAATGCTTTAAACAGCATCAATGCCAAATCAGGAGCAACTGTGACTGATTTGAGTAACTTAAAATTTTATAAGGCAGCTGGCTGTGATGAATGTAATAACATTGGTTACAAGGGTCGTATCGGTATTTATGAAATTTTGATTATGACTCCAGAAATTGAAAAAATTATTCTCTCTCAAGATGTCTCTGAATATAGTATTGAAAAACTAGCCATTGAAGACGGCATGATCACTATGCTTCAAGACGGCGTGCTCAAAGCTCTCGATGGTCTGACTTCCTTGGAAGAAATATTTGATAAAGCTGAATAAGCCTTCGACTGAACTAAAAATAAATAAAAAATACCCCAGCATATACTGGGATATTTTTTATTTACTAGCTAATTTATTTTTAGCTTCAACTAATTTTTTTTGATTCTCCTCCACTACTTGCGGTGGAGCATTATTTACAAAACTAGCATTACTTAATTTGTCTTCTAAACTTTTAATATACTTTTCTAGATCCTCTTTTTCTTTGTCTGACATGGCTTTTTTAAGATTGATATAAACACTACACTCCCAAATTTTTTCTGGCTCAACATCAATATCTTCGTCACTTAATTTGACCCTAGCTAAATCAGCGACAAGTTGCAGATGCTCTGGACTAACTTGAGTTGAAACAATTTTACAAAGTGGAAATTCACTTGGTGAAATTTTATTTTCTGCTTTTAGCTCACGCAAACGAGAAATAAGTTCCACCACACCATCAAAATATAAAATTGCATCATCACTCATTTGAGTCCCTTGTTTTGGCCATGTTTCTACCATCAATAAAGTATTAGTTTGAAATTGTTTCCAGATAACTTCGGTGACATATGGTAAAAATGGATGCCATAATTTTAATAATCTTTCTAAGATATATAACAAAATCTCTTCCCCCTGAGCTTGTCGAAGGGTCTTCTGTTTTTTGGCAATTTCAACATAAGAATCAGCAAAATCTGTCCAAGTAAATTGGTAGAGTTTCACACTGGCAATAGAAAACTCATATTTATCTAAATGCTCAGTCACCTCTTTGACTAATTTATTAAATTTGGACAAAATCGCTTGATCTAATTTATCAGTCACTTGTGGCTCGGAAGCTACTTGGTGAATACTTTGAGTTTGAGAAAAAATAAAGCGAGAAATATTCCAAAGTTTATTTACAAAATTACGGGAGCCGGCAATTTTTTCTTCATAAAGCTTAAGATCTGCGCCCGGTGTAGCGCCAGTGATCAAAGATAAACGCAAAGCATCAGTACCATATTTAGCTATCATATCCAAAGGATCAATGCCATTGCCTAAAGACTTGGACATTTTACGCCCTTCTTTGTCTCGAATCATGCCGTGCAAATAAACTGTCTCAAATGGCTTGGTGCCAACCAAATATTCAGACATCAAAATCATGCGAGCTATCCAAAAAAATAAAATATCATAGCCAGTTTCCATCACTGAGGTTGGATGAAACTTTTGTAAGTCCGCTGTTTCCTTGGGCCAGCCCAAAGTAGAAAAAGTCCACAGGCTAGAAGAAAACCAAGTATCTAAAGTATCTGGATCCTGAGTGATTTTTTTACCATCAGCTTTTTTGATAGCCTCTGCTTCTGATAAAGCAACAATGATTTGATTATCCTCTGTGTACCAAACCGGAATTCTATGTCCCCACCAAATCTGACGAGAGATACACCAATCATATAAATTTTCCATCCAGTGATAATAAATTTTTTCAAAACGAGAGGGCAAAATTTTTATCTCTCCTGATCTGACCGCTTCAATAGATAATTCTTTGAGGGTTTTATTTTGGCGACTTGGTATTTTTTTATCTACCGCCACAAACCATTGCTCAGAAATCAAGGGCTCAATAGCAGTAGAGCAACGATAACAAACCGATAGATTATTTGGATAATCTTCAACTTTGACTAACAAGCCGGCGTTTTCTAAATCAGTCACAAACTTAGTCCTTGCTTCTTGCACATCTAGTCCAGCATATTTGCCGCCGCTATCTAATATTTTACCTTGCTCATCAATGAGCTTAATAATTTTTAAATTATTTTTTTGTGCAAATTCATAGTCCACTGCACTGTGAGCTGGTGTCACACCGATAGCACCAGAGCCAAACTCAGGATCAACCTGAGTATCTGCAAAAACTTTGACCATTATTTTGTGTCCAGCTAAATCGATTTCTAATTCTTGCCCCAGATAATCTTTATATCTTTCGTCCGCTGGATGAACAGCAAGACCAGTGTCAGCTAACTTTGTTTCTGGTCTGGTAGTAGCCACGATAAATGGACCATATTTTATATAATATAATTTTCCTACTTGCTCCTGATATTCCACTTCATCATCAGCCAAAGTAGACGCACATCTAGGACACCAATTAACAATGCGCAAACCACGATAAATCAAACCATCGTTATACATGCGTACAAAAGCCTCATTCACAGCCTTAGATAAATCATCAGAAAAAGTATAAGCCTCTCGGGACCAGTCACAGCTAGCGCCCATTTTTTTAGTTTGATTTTTGATAGTATCTCGAGAACCAGCTATAAAATCTTTAACGCGCTCGATGAACTTATCTCTACCTAAAGCATGTCTATCTGTGCCTTCAGAGGCTAAAATCTTTTCTAGCTTTGTCTGGGTAGCAATAGCAGCGTGATCAGTACCTGGTAACCATAAAGCTTGATAGCCTTGTAAACGCTTGTAGCGAATTATCAAATCTTCATAGGCCAAAGCTGAGGCGTGACCAAGATGCAAAATACCAGTAGCATTTGGTGGTGGCATAGCGATAGAAAATGCCTCACCTTTGCTTGGCAAATTATCAGGATTAAAAAAACCTGACTCCTCCCAAGCTTTATAAATAGCATCTTCATAAAGATTCGCTTCGTAAGCTTTAGCTAAATTAAAATTGTCTTCTGCTTTGTCCATAATAAAGAGTATCTAAAAATAAATTGATACTAAAATAGTATATTTTATTAGGATTTTAGTCAATAAAAAGACTGGCTCCCGGGGGTGGAAGCCAGTGAAGGGGGACGGCATCACGCCTACTAGTAGATGACCTCACAGTCACCAAGCAATTCGTGGCGCGATTGCCGTTTCGTGTCGAACAGAGTAGCAGAACCGTTACAGAAACCCAGGCGATACTTCTGGATCCTGTTCTCGGCATGGGTCACCTGGATGTTACACTGATTCAGAGGTGTATCATCCTTCAGTTCCCTGATCTGCTCGGAGCTCAGCTCAGCCAGAGTTTTGCCGATTCGAGCGGCTTGCCTCCTCTGAAGAGCTGCGAGTTTCTCAGCCTCACTCAGCGGCTCACTGGGCAAGCCACTTTGTACGTCTGATACCTGCTGCGAAGACACTGACATGGAACCCTCCGACTGTTAAACTGCTGCTGAAACACGAAAGCTGACTCCGTAGCCAGCTAGAAAGAGCGAAAGAGATTGTTATTATACCAGTATTAGCCAAAAAGTCAAGTACTTAAAAAGCCCCGGCATTCGCCGGGGCTTTTATTAACATATTTTAACTAATAATAAACTTCCTACTAGTTTCCCCCAAGATCTCTATCTTGATATTCAAAACTTTATCTTGCGGTAAATTATTTATTTTGTCCGCCCACTCAATCAAAATCAAATTATTTGAATCAGCTACATAGTCTTGTAAACCAATATCAACCAAGTCTTCATCTCCATCCAAACGATAACAATCAACATGAACAAATTTTTTCCAAAAACTATCCGTCACTTCATAAACTTTTAACAACACAAAAGTTGGGCTAGTGATATTATCTGCAACACCTAAATGTTTGGCCAAAAATTTTACAAAAGTAGTTTTGCCAGCACCTAAATTTCCCGACAAAGCCAAAATATTTTTATCGGCAACTACTTTCAATAATCTTTCGGCAATTTTTTCAGTGTCGGCTAAATTGTGACTTATAAATTCTTGCATATAAACTTTTGTATTTTTATTATTTATACTCAGTCGTTCCCGTGTAAACGGGAACCTAGTAAACTAAACTGTCTAGACTTCCGCTTTCGCGGAAGTGACTGGCTGAAGTATTATTAAAAAATTACTTGTTAAAAATTTGCCAATTAGATTTCACTCCTAAGCTCAAGCCTTCGACCGCTCTCAGGGCAGAGTCATTATTTTGCAGTTTGTAATAGGCAGCAGCCGCAATCATCGCTGCATTGTCACCTGTGTATTTGAGCTCCGGAAAAAAGAAAGCTAAATTATTTTTTTCACAAACACTTTGTAATTCAGTTTTTAATTTTTGATTAGCCGCTACTCCGCCAGCTAATAATACAGATTTTACTTTAAACTCAAGTGCTGCCTTGATAGTTTTTTTCACCAAAATTTCAACAGCGGCAGTTTGGAAACTAGCACACATATTTTTGACAGCCTCTTGAGTGATATTTTTTTCTTTTTCCAAAGTGTAAAGCACAGCGGTTTTGAGACCTGAAAAAGAAAAATTATAATCACCAGAGTTTAACATCGGTCTTGGTAAATCATAAAATTTTTCATCCCCTTCTGAAGCAAGCCTAGAGACTACTGGCCCACCTGGATAACCAAGATTTAAAATCTTAGCAACTTTATCAAAAGCCTCACCGACAGCATCGTCAACTGTTGTGCCAAGTAGCTGATAATCACCATGTCCTCTCATCAAAACTAATTCAGTATGACCACCAGAAACTACTAGCGCTAAACTAGGGAAATAATTTTGATCATTTTTTCTTAGCTCTTCATTGCTGAGCCAGTTGCTATAAATATGCCCTTCCATGTGATTGACTGGCAAGAGTGGTTTTTGTGAGGCATAAGCCAAAGACTTGGCTGCGGTCACACCAAGCAACAAAGAAGTGATTAACCCTGGGCCAGCGGTGACTGCTAGATAATCAATATCAGCTAATTTATTTTCTCCCAAAGTTTCTGTCAGTAGAGGGATAATAGTTTCAGCGTGTTTTCTGGCTGCTACTTCTGGTACCACGCCACCAAACTTCTGGTGAATAGCAATTTGTGAAAAAACAGCGTTTTTTTCCAAAAGCCAATCAGAGCCAGAGCCGGAAATCACAGCTAGAGCAGTTTCATCGCAAGAAGATTCGATGGCTAAAATACGCATACCCCGTTAGAAATTATCATAAATTTATTAACTATACACAAATCACTGGGTAATTTGAACCCCGTAGATTTCTAACGGGGCATATTTGCATTATAACACACTTAATAAAAGATTAATAAATATAGAGAAAAACAAGCAAAATGTCAATGTTATTGCCCAAAGCCTTGACAAAATGTCTGATATATGCTATTTTAATATGAAATTTAAGCTAACCAGGCTTAAAAGAACCTTGCAACAAAAAGGAGTAGCGACAATGAATACCATCATCGGCATGCTATTCCTTATAGCATTCATACCCTACATCCGCTCAATTTTCAATGGAGCCACTCCTCAGAAGACAACCTGGATTATCTGGTTGTGCCTAGAGAGCCTCACTCTTTCTGGAATGCTCAGCGAAGGAGCATACAATGGACAAATCATTTCAGCCATCATCGGTGACACTGTCATCATTGCCCTGATATTCATCAAACACGGTGGATCCAAATGGACAAAGCTTGATGTTTTTTGTTTGTTGGGCGGAGCCTTAGGCGCAACTCTTTGGGCCATCTTCCATGATGCGAATATTGGCATTGCTGCAGGATTGTCAACTGTGATCATCGGAACTTTTCCGACATTCCGTGCTGTCTGGAAGAAACCAGAAGCAGAATCCAAACTTGCTTGGCTAATCTGGACCATCTCTTGCGTTCCAACTTTAGCCACGATCCCCAAGTGGACTTTTGCTGATGCAGCACAACCGGTGGCATTCGGCATAGTCAATGCCACTATGATGATTCTGATGTACCTACGGCCATGGATGCAACGACTCACCAACCCGCGAACTCTCTCTTGAGGGAACGCGGGCTTTTTTCTTTTCACAAAATTTATGAGCTTATGGTTGACATAAAACCTCTTTTGTTATAATATAATTTATTCTCATTTGAGCCGATCTTTTCACTCACAAACACACAACACACGGGAGACAATGATGAGTAGCAATTGGAAAGAAAAGTTGAAAGAGCTCTCAAAGGCAAAACGCATCTCTGCTAGAATGCTTGCTCAACGAGCTGGAGTGTCCACCAGCACCATCCACGACATGCTGAGCAAACCTGGATTTGCCCCACAGATCAACACCTTGGAGAAAGTGTTTGAGGTACTGGGCACCACCATCCACTTCGGCCATGACTACATGACCATGAAACAACTTCTGGTACTACTGACCGAGAAGTCATGGGGCGCCGAAGTCACGGCCATACAAGCTGGTCAGATACTTGATCTCATCAAGACAGCCAACGAGAGGCCACTTCTGAACAAGTTGCTGTCTGCGAGCAGCTATGAGGCTTTCAGTAATCTCTTGGAAGCCTTTAGCTGAATCTCGCTCCTCGTGAGTAAAACAAAAATCCGCCACAGTTGCTGGTGGATTTTTCTTTTCACAAAATTTTATGCTATGCTTAGGCTATAAAAAATAAATTTATGCTAAATACATTTTTAAACAATCTCGAATGGCGTTTCGCGACTAAAAAATTTAAGCTTAAGAAAAAAGTAAGCGCTAAAAATTTAGCACAAATTTTAGAAGCTATTCGTTTTAGTCCCAGCTCCAATGGCTTGCAACCATATCATATTATTGTAGTGACTGATCAAAAACTAAAAGATAAAATCAAAAAATATTCCTTTTTGCAAAACCAAGTTTCAGACTGCTCACATTTATTAATTTTTTGTGCACGGACAGATCTCAAAAAACGCATTAATGACTACGTAGAATTTGCCAGCGCTGGCGATGAAACAAAAAAACTAGCTTTACAAAAATTTAAGCTAGCCAAAATACAAAGCGTCGGTAAATTAAAAACCCCAGAAGCCTTAGCTTGGTCAACAAAACAAACTTATTTAGCTTTAGGTTTTGCGCTAGCTGCAGTTGCTGAATTAAAAATTGACTCTTGCCCAATAGAAGGCTTCTTGCCTAAAGAAGTGGATAAGTTATTAAAACTGCCAAAATATCTCAAGTCTGTCGCCATGTTGACTATAGGCTATCGCGCCCAAGAGCCAAAACGACCAAAATTTCGTTATCCAAAAAGTGATTTATTTAGCGCCAGATAAATAAAAAATCTCGCTCTCTCGACTAGGCTCGAGAACAAGATTTTTTAATAAAATTTTTAATAAAATTTAATTTGTTTTTTTAGACTCTTTCAAAATCATACAACTCAAAATAAAAGCAATGAGGAAAAAACAAGCTCCATAAAAACACGGAGTCAAAAACGGGTTAACCAAACCAACTGAACAACCAGTTGGACAATCCTGTTTGTTTAGCCAACTTACTAGCTCCCAAATAAAATTTGCCCAGGCAAATAAAGTGCCGATTAAAAGCACAATAAATTGAATTTGGACGATCTTTTTCATAGTTTTAAATTTTAACTAATTAATAATAAGTTTATTATAGTCTCAAATAAACCAAAAAACAAATAAAATCGACCTTGAGCCCGTACGAAATTTCACTTCGAAAAAATTTCTGCAATAAACATAAATATTAAACAGATAAAAAATCTTTTGTGCTGAAAAAATCTTTTTTATAAATTTCTAACGGGCTTGACAATTTGCTAGTTTTTAGCTATGATACCGAACGTTATTGTTGGAAAATAACTTTAGCAAAGAAAGGCTCCATTACCACAGGCTATCTAGCCATAAATAACATTTAATCCCATGGCCCCATCGTCTAGTGGTTAGGACATCAGGTTTTCATCCTGGCAAGCGGGGTTCGATTCCCCGTGGGGTCACCATTTAGTTGTCCAAAAGACGACTAACATCAGGTATATAGCAAGTATAGAAATCAAAGTCGAATTTCAAAGCTTCTATATCTTAATTAGTTTTTGATTTCTATATTATGCAAGGAATGATCAAAAAATTAACCGATAAACACTTCGGTTTCATCACCCCAGAAGGCGATGGAAAAGATTTATTTTTCCACGCCAATGAATTAGTCGGCGCAAGCTTTGACGAACTTCGTGAAGGTGATAAAGTAACTTTTGAAGTTAGCGACACCCCAAAAGGTCAAGCTGCTACACAAGTAACTTTAGCTTAATATTTTGTTAAGTTAAATAAAAACACCCCGGCGCATGCTGGGGTGTTTTTAGTAGCATAAAACTTATTTTTTTAGTATACTTAAGAAAAGTAAAAAATCATATGGAAATCAACACAGAACAAAATACAGCTAATAAATTTTTTGGCGGTAATAACTTATTAGATGCTTATTATATTTTATCTCAGCAAGTCAAAATACAAAATAATCAAATAGTTGCTGATTTGGGTGCTGGTGGTGCTGCTTATTTTACTATCCAAGCAGCTAAAATAGTTGGCAATCAAGGACAAGTATATGCCGTCGATGTTGTCAAAAATGTTTTGTCTACTATTGACTCCAAAGTAAAAATGGCTGGGCTCTACAATGTCAAAACTATCTGGAGCGACTTAGAAATTTTAGGCGCCACCAAAATACCCGCTGAAAGTTTAGACCACGCCCTACTTATCAATACTTTATTTCAATCAAACAAACACGCTGAAATTATGGCCGAAGCTGTCAGGCTACTCAAGCCGGGTGGTCGTTTGACAGTGGTTGATTGGCTGGATTTGAATCCTAGTTTTGCTCCCCCACAAGATAGACAAGTCTATCAAGAAGATATCATAGCTATTGCCCAAAAATTGAGCTTAACCCTGGAGAGTAGTTTTCAAGCTGGCGCTTATCACTTTGGCTTAATTTTTATAAAATAAAAACTAAAAAATCATTTGACTTTTGCTAATAATTATTTTAAGATAGCCACATTAATTTATCTAACATCGTGAAATTATGAATTTGGGAAAATTATTTGATTGGCAATATTTAACAGCACCATATGCTCTAAATGGCTTATCATGGCCGATGCGTATTATTTTAATGTTATTTTTTACAGCAGCTATTATCGTGGCTGTGCAAGCAAGTATCAAACTCAAAAATAATGCTGACTTAAAAAATCTCTGGAAAAAACTACAAGCCTGGGGATTTTATATTGGTTCAGTTGGTTGGCTTTTGATATTTTTTAGAGAAGTCCGCGCTGTTTACTTGGGCTCAAGAATTTGGCTTTTAGTCTGGCTCATTTTTGCTCTCGTCTGGCTTGCTATGATTATTCGTTATTGGAAAATACAACTACCATTGCAAGTCAAACATCGCCAAGAAAAAGCGGAGTTTGAAAAATGGTTACCAAAAAAGAAAAACTAAATCAAATTTAAAATAAATCAAAAAACAGGCCAAACCCTCGACTTTGTTCGAGGTAACAATGGCTTGTTTTTTTATGTTAAAATATAAACAGAAACTAGGGGCTTGGGGAGAGATTGTGGCTAAAAATTATTATCAAAAACTAGGATATCAGATTCTTGCGCAAAACTTTTATACTCGCTATGGTGAGCTAGATTTAGTCTTAAAGAAAAATAACAAAATTTTGGTGGTGGAAGTAAAAACTAGAACTAGTCAAAAATTTGGTTTTGGTGAAGAAAGTGTTTCACAAAAAAAATTACAAAATATTTATAAAGCTTGGAATATTTTTAAAATCCAAAATAACATCCATCAAATTTGCACTATAGAAATTTGTGTCATTGAGAAAAAAAATAACATAATACATTTGGAAAGATTTATCATCTAATTATCAGACTGAATATTTTGTGTTAAAATATCTGTATGCTTGAAACACCGCATATCATAACTAGTGAACAACTTGTAAAAGAACATATTGGGAGTCCAGAAGAAAGCTGGCAACATTTTGAATCCAAAATATCACAAACAGAAGCGACAGAAATCATCAAAAAACACATTGAAGAAGCGCCAGAAATAAATCCTGACGATATTGAAAAGATTCGTCGAGCACAAAATGTAGATATAAAAACTGGTAGTCAAGCAGAATTTTATTCCATCCCAAATAGACCTGGGGGTCTTAAATGGATCAATAATACTGACCATAGATTTACACAACAAAATATTAGAGCTGAAGAAAAAGAATTTCAAATGCAGGTGCTATTTTATATAGCTGCCGAAAAATGGAATGATCAAAATCCAAACAAAAAAATTCACATTCCTCGTCCTTGGTCATGTTTAATTAGAGATTCTCAAGACGCAACACCTTGGATTGCTATGGAAAAATTATCAGGAGAAACATTGTTTCATCTGATGTTCAAACACATTATTCAGAAAGCTTTTGACAGCTATCAAAATGAAAATGATATACAACCATGGGAAAACCAATCAAAAGCTTACCCTGATTTAAAAAATTTAGACGCCCTTATTGAGAGACAAATTGATATTGAAAAACTAGACAAAACTTCAGATGAAGAATTGATTGGCGTTGTACAAAAAATATTAGGACTCCCAGATACTCAATACATAAAAGACGTGGCTGAAAAAAATCATCAACAAGATAAAAATAGACAAAGAATTTATAGAGCTGCTCATAATTTAGGCTTTGAACTTGACCCTGAGAAAATAAAAAATCTTAGGGAGTTTATCGCCTTTGCTAATCACTTAGGCCTATATCACCGCGACTTACATGCTAAAAATATTTTTTTAGTAGACGATGGCAATTTTGGCATCATAGATTTTGGCACAGCCGAACTAATAGAAAATGGCGATCCTTATGAGTTACATTATTTAGGCGATACTTTTCGTTTGGCTAGAGATGGAGAAATATTTACCTTACTCAACAACATTACCAATAAAAATTCAGAAACAGAAAAAATGCACAAAAAATATCTCTTGGCACAAAATGATCCTGCTCAATTACTCCTAGATGAGTGGCCAGGCGATCACAATCTAATGGATATTATTTTATTAATCAAAAAAAGAAATATTGCTAAATTAGCAAACATAGCTGACATTTTCTGCCAAAGCGACCCATATACTAATACACAAATAAATCAATTTGCTACGCCTGGAAATTTTATTAAAACAATTATCCAAAAAGATCTACTAGAAAATACAAACTACATAGAAAAACTGTTAAAAGATCTAAAATCACAATTAATTGCAAAAAAAATGCTGACTCCAGAAGAAATAGCCACTATCTTGACATCTTTTCAAAAATATGTTATTATGGCAAAAAATATAGTTCACCCATCTTTAAGGAAGGGAGCGATCAAATGAGCACCACCAAGAGTTTCAATACTCCAGCCATTGGTCAAGTGATCATTTCCAGAGCCAATTTTGATCTCCGAAAAATTCAAGGTGGACCATATCAGTTCGTTTTTCATACAAAGAAAGATCGAGATGCCTTCCAAAACTCGATCACAGGCTTGAACCAGGAATTATTCATTACCGATGGCTTGATGATGCACGCCATAGGCAACACCCTCATGCTCAACCTGCCAGATGATCTGGTTCTCTGGCTTTCTTGTAATGCAAGTGTTCGGAATTTTCTGACCGACAAAGCCCAGGAAACTAGACTGCCTGAATTGAAACTGCTTTTCTCCTGGTCTGAAAGAAAATTCTTTCCTCTGCCATGAGACGCATCCTGTGCATTCGCAGGGGCACCTATACGGTGGCCCCTGTTTTTTCTTGACAAAAAATGCAGAGTATCTTATACTAGATTTAATTGTAAGCTAGTTTACTGATAGTAGACTAGCTTATTTTTTATAACAATTTACTATTAAAAAGGAAACAAATGGCTAATGAAATTTCTAGCGCCATCAAACACATCTGTGAAGAAAAAAATCTTCCTCTTGATGCTGTCATTGGCGCGATTGAAGCAGCCCTGGCCGCTGCCTATCGTAAAGATTTTGGTGACAAAAACCAAAATATCAAAGTGGTCTTTAATGCTGACAACGCCCAGACCGTGGTCTTTGATGTCAAAACAGTCGTTGAAGATATTGACTTAGAAGAACAAGAAAAAGAGCTAGAGCTTTTAAGAGAGCGTCGTGAAGCTGGTGAAGACATCGAGGAAGATGATGAAGTTAAGCGCTTCAACCCTCGTAGTGAAATCATGCTTAGTGAAGCAAGACAAATCAATCCTGATTATAAAATCGGTGATGTGATTGAAACAAAGTTAGAAGTGCCATCTGAATATGGTCGTATGGCGGCACAAACTGCTAAACAGGTCATTATTCAAAGATTACGTGAAGCTGAACGAGATCATATCTTTGATGAATATAAAGATAAAGAAAATACTCTCGTTTTGGGTACTATCACTCGCCGTGAAGGTAGACGCTATTTAGTCGATCTCGGACAAGCAACAGCTATCTTGCCTCCTGAAGAGCAGATAGACAGAGAAGGCTACAACACTGGTACTAGAATGAATTTTTATGTTGTCAAAGTGCACATGGGCAACAAAGGCCCTGAGATTATCTTGTCTCGTACTCATCCTGATATTGTCAAAGAGTTGTTTGCTATGGAAGTTCCAGAAATTGCCGCTGGTAGCGTAGAAATTCGTGGCATCTCTAGAGAGGCAGGATCTCGCTCCAAAGTCGCCGTCTATACCGAAGATGACAATATTGATCCAATCGGTTCTTGTGTAGGTCAAAAAGGTTCACGCATTCAAACAATTATCAGTGAATTGGGCGGAGAAAAAATTGACATCATCCAATGGGAAGAAGATCCAAAAAAATACATCAGCAACGCTTTGTCTCCAGCCAAAGTAAATAAAATAGAAATTGATGAAGAGGTCAAAACTGCTAGTGTCATGGTCAATGAAGATCAATTATCACTGGCTATTGGTAAAAGTGGACAAAATGTTCGTTTAGCTGCTCGCTTAGTTGGCTGGAAAATAGACATCAATCCTGGTCAAACAAACGCCACCAAAAAACCAGTAAGTGAAAGTGCTGACGAAGAAAGTTCTTCTGAAAACGCTGATGAAGAAATCTCTGAAACAGAAAGTGCAGAATAATAATTTAAAATTTTTATCTAAAAAATAATTAATCAAAAAACTATGAATGTAACCTTAATTGCCATCCTAGCCGCCCTCGTCTCTATCATGTTCGGCGCAGTGATGATTCAATTGATTTTAAAAAAATCTCGTGGCAACGACAAAATGCAAGAGATAGCCAACGCTATCCAAAGTGGCGCTAAAGCTTTTTTGACACGCCAATACAAAACCATTGCTTACCTAGTTTTACCTTTATTTTTAATCTTAGGTTTCTTGATTGATTGGTGGACTGCTATTGCTTTTATTATCGGCGCTACTTTTTCAGCAGCTGCCGGCATCATCGGTATGAATATTTCTGTACGTACCAATGTACGCGTAGCTGAAGCTGCTAGAAATGGCATTGAGCCAGCTTTGAAGCTAGCTGTTTTGGGTGGAGCTGTCACTGGCATGCTCGTAGTTGGCTTAGCTTTGTTGGGTGTAGCTGGTTTATTTATCATCCCTAGCTTCACCGTCAAACATTTGATTGGTTTAGGTTTTGGTGGAAGTTTGATTTCTGTCTTTGCTCGTTTGGGTGGCGGAATATTTACTAAGGCCGCTGATGTTGGAGCTGACTTGGTCGGTAAAGTAGAGTCTAACATCCCTGAAGATGATCCTCGCAATCCAGCGGTGATCGCTGACAATGTCGGTGACAATGTCGGTGATTGTGCTGGTATGGCCGCTGATTTGTTTGAAACTTATGCTGTCACCTTAGTAGCTGCGATGCTTTTGGGCTCACTAACCTTTGCTAATATGGAATCAGCGATTTTATATCCATTGGCTCTTGGTGCTACTTCTATTTTTACTTCTCTGGTTGGTTTATATTTTATTAAACTCAAAAAAAATCAAACCGTTGAACAAATCGTCAAAAATGACGGCATCATGAAAGCTCTTTATAAAGGCTTGATTGCAGCCGGTTTATTATCTGCTATTGCTTTCTTTTTTGTCACCAAATATTTGATGGCTGATTTGATTGACTATAGCTATCTTGATATTTATTATGCCAGTTTGGTCGGCTTGATAGTGACCGCTGGTATTGTCTGGTTAACTGAATATTATACTTCTACCAAATACGGTCCAGTCCAAAGTATCGCCAAATCATCTGAGACTGGTCATGGTACAAATATTATCCAAGGGCTAGCCGTTAGTATGAAAGCAACTGCTTATCCTGTTTTATTGATAGTGGCTGGTATCGTCGCAGCTTATAGCTTTGCTGGTCTCTATGGTATTGCAATTGCTGCTATGAGTATGTTGTCACTAGCTGGTATCATTGTCACGATTGACGCCTATGGTCCTATCACTGACAATGCTGGTGGTATTGCCGAAATGGCAAACTTACCAGAAGAAGTTCGCAACATCACCGATCCATTGGACGCTGTCGGAAATACTACCAAAGCAGTCACTAAAGGCTACGCTATCGCTTCTGCTGGTCTGGCTTCTTTAGTTTTATTTTCTGCTTACACCGAAGAGTTATTAACTGTCGGTAAAGAAATTATTTTCTCTTTAGACAATCCTTATGTAATTGGTGGTTTATTTATCGGCGGATTATTGCCTTATATCTTTGGTGCTATGTGTATGGAAGCTGTTGGTAAAACTGCCGGCGCTATTGTTGAGGAAGTGCGTAGACAATTTAAAGAAAAACCAGGCATCATGGCTGGTACAGACAAACCTGAATATGACAAAGCCGTGGACATCGTCACGATGGGTGCTTTGAAAAAAATGACAGTACCAGCTTTAATTCCTGTAATAATACCTATTTTAATTTTAATCATCTTTGGCTCTAATAACGGCCTAATCGTACTAGGAGGAACATTGATGGGTAGTATTATTACTGGTTTATTTTTAGCTATCTCTATGACCACTGGTGGTGGTGCTTGGGACAATGCTAAAAAATATATTGAAAGCGGTCATCATGGTGGCAAGGGCTCCGATGCTCACAAAGCAGCCGTCACTGGTGATACTGTCGGCGATCCTTATAAAGATACAGCCGGACCTGCTATCAACCCAATGATTAAAATATTAAATGTTGTTGCTTTATTGTTAGTCGCTATTTTATTCTAAAATCATAAACAAAATATTCCAAAACACCCTAGTCAATCTAGGGTGTTTTTGTTTTCTATCTGTACGGCTAAAAGCCTTGACACAATAACTAAAATATTCTATGCTATTACATTAATCAAAATGGACAAACCATAGCGGTTAAGTCCTTTGTCAACTGAAATTGCAAGCAAGCCAACTCAATTCGAGAGGAACGAAAGATGAAGACCTGGACAAAATCCCTGCTGATCGCCATCTGCTTGGTGATCCTGAATATCAGCTACGCCACAGCCAAACAGACTAGCCCGCCAAAGCCTGACAGCACAGTGACAGAAGAAACAGAGATCAGCTATCACCGGCAAGGAAGCGTACTGTTCGTCTATCAGCAGGTGACCACAAACACCAAGGTGGTTCACGAAGCTGAAACAACTAACAGTTACATACTCATTGGCGACACTGAGTTCTGGGACAAACATCTGTGGACAATCGAGTACATGATCAAGCAAGGCACACGCCGAGACACAATGGACTACAACTACGATTGGCAGTCCATCAAACTCGTGTCTCCTTGGGCGCTTGTCCGCTACGGCAGCGAGAACAGCAAGATCGTGGAATTTTCCCCAGAAAATAAAAACTTCAACGTGAGAGATCTACGGACCCCAGCACAAGAAAGGCTGAACGACGATGGTGGGATCTTAATACCTCTTTTCCTTTTGGGATTTGTTTTCTTTTTGATAATGCCAAAAATAAACAAATTCCATCTTCTGCTCTATTACCTCATGGCGCTGACCTTCCTTAGCTTCATGGCTACTTTTGATGGCTTCTGGCTGTTAACAGCCATTGGAGTTGGTGGATCAATAGCAGTGGCCATATACAGCGCTAAAAAATGGGACCTTGACTTCAGTATGGGATTCTGGATCTTTTTTTTCCATGGCTTAGCCTTTCTTTCATGCTACATGCAACTTGAGAAGCAACAGCTCACCGAGACAACCATCAACTACTGGCACTTCAACGCCCTGCTGATCAGCTACATCGTAAGCGGCAAGATCATTGCTTGGGCGTCGTCGATGATTGGTAGACTAATCCACGACTGGATTAAAAGAATGGATGAGGCTGACAGGCTCAAACGCAGAAGTGAAGCCGCTGATAGGCTCAAAAAACTTCAGCAAGAAGACTGAAGGCTTGTATGCATTTTCACCGGCCCGGCACACTCCACGTGTCGGGTCTTTTATTTTTCTAAATTATTGACAAAATAGCCTGTTTTGGCTATACTCAGCTCTGATTTTAATATAAATAGACTTATGAAAATAGATAAAAAAGAACTTAGTAAAAATCAAGTAGAATTCACCATTGAAGTTACTCTAGAAGAAATCAAACCTCATCTAGAAAAAACTGCTAGCCGTTTAGCTCAAAAAAGCTCTATCCCTGGTTTTAGACCTGGTAAAGCGCCGTATGAATTAGTCAAAGCTCGAGTAGGTGAAATGACTATTTGGCAAGAAGCCTTAGAAAGCATTATTAGCCAAACATTTTACCAAGCAGTTAAAGAAAATAAATTGACTACTGTCGGTCAGCCAGACATCAAAGTAGAGAAGCTAGCTCCTGGTAATCCCATTGTTTATACAGCAACTATTGCTTTGCTTCCAGAAATAACTTTAGGTGAATGGGAAAAAGCTGAAGTCAAAAAAAATGAAATCAAAGTTGAAGAAAAAGATTTAGAAAAAACCTACAAGCAATTGCAAGCTATGCAAGCTCAAGAGATTAAAGTTGAGCGCGTAGCCAATTTGGGTGATAAGTTGGAGATAGACTTTGAAGTATCTATCAATAAAGTTGTAATCGAAGGCGGTAAAAGCTACAAACATCCGATCATTTTGGGCGAGTCTCAAATGATCCCTGGCTTTGAAGAAAAACTTATCGGTAGTAAAGCCAACGATGAACTAGAATTTGATCTCAAATTCCCGGAAAAATATTTTCAAAATAATTTAGCAGGCAAAGAGGCTCATTTTAAAGTCAAAATCATTTCTGTCTTTGAAAGAAAGTTACCGGAGCTCAATGACGAATTTGCTAAAAATATTGGTTTTGAAAATCTTGAAGCTCTCAAAAAACAGTTGAGTGAAAATATCAGCCAAGACAAAGAAAGTAAAGAAAAACAACGCTTAGAAAAAGAGGCTATCGACGCTGTAGTCAAAGCTACAAACATCGAAGATATCCCCCACACACTCATTCATGGAGAACTACACCGTATGATTCATGAGCTAGAAAATAATATCAAACAACAAGGTTTGGATTTTGCTGGCTATCTCAAATCTATCAACAAAACTACTGCTGATTTAGAAAAAGATTTTGAGCCACAAGCCATAGAAAGAATCAAAGCTTCTCTGGCTTTCCGCAAGATAGCCGAAACTGCAAATATCAAAGTTGAAGAAAAAGACATTGATGCCGAAATACTAAGACAAGAAAAAATGCACCAAGGCAATGCTCAAGCTCTCAAAGATATTCAGACGCCAAATTATCGACAATATTTATTTAATTTTTTGACTAATCAAAAGATTGTAGAATTCATCATGACTAAAGTCGTTAAATAAAAAAATACCCCTATTTCAAGGGGTGTTTTTTTATTTTGCTTAAATCTGCTAAGATAATATTAATTAAACACCTATATGGAAAATCTGAAGCCTTTAGCTGACATTTTAAGACCTGAAAGTTTGGATCAATATTTTGGTCAAGACCATATTTTGGGTCCAAATAAAATACTAGAGCAAATGCTCAAACACCAAGCTTTGAGCTCTTTGATATTTTGGGGGCCACCAGGGGTAGGAAAAACAACTCTAGCGCAAATCATTGCCAAAAATATCAAAGCTAAATTCATCGCCTCTTCGGCAGTTTTGATAGGTGTTGCCGAAATCAAAAAATTAGCACAAGTAGCTGAAAGTGACCTAAATTTTTTTCAAACTAAGACTATATTATTTTTAGATGAAATCCATCGTTTCAATAAAGGTCAGCAAGATGTACTTTTGCCCTATGTAGAAAAAGGCACACTCATTTTGATCGGTGCTACCACCGAAAATCCATCTTTTTCTCTCAACTCTGCCCTACTATCTCGTTGTCGAGTGCTAACACTCAAAGCCTTAAGTGATCTAGATTTGGCCAAAATCCTAAAGCGAGCTTTGAGTGATAAAAAATTTGGTTTAGCAGAAAAGAAAATAAAGCTAAATAAAAAAGCCGAGAACATGCTGATAGATTTTGCTGGTGGAGATGCCCGCAGTCTACTAACAGCTTTAGAGATTGCAATTGTCGGCAAAAATAATATTACACTCAAAGAAGAAGACATCAAAGAAGCTATCCAAAGCTCAATTTTGTATTATGATAAAAATGGTGAAGAGCATTATAATATTATTTCGGCACTACATAAATGCTTACGCGACTCCGATCCTGACGCCGCTTTGTATTGGCTAGCACGCATGCTCGAAGCTGGCGAAGATCCACTCTATGTCGCAAGACGCTTAATTCGTTTTGCTTGTGAAGATGTCGGTATTGCTGATAGTCATGCCTTAGTAGTGGCTGTGGCCGCTAAAGATGCTTTACATTTTATCGGACTGCCAGAGGGCAAACTTGCTCTTGCTGAAACTGTCGTCTATCTGGCTAAAACCAAAAAATCTAATGCCTTATATACTGCTTATAGCCAAGCTGCTGCTGACGCTCAAAACACTAGTACTCTAGGTGTGCCTTTGGTACTACGCAATGCGCCAACAAAACTGATGAAAGATTTGGGCTATGGAAAAAACTACAAATATGCTCCAAATTCAAGTGAAGAAGAGATTAAAAATCAGCAACATTGGCCAGATAAATTTAGCCCCAAAAAGTATTTATAAAAATCTTTACAAGCCACTTAAAAACTGCTAGGGTGAATAGGAAAAACAACGCACCTTCATTGGGGGAAAAAATGCAGATCAATGACATCCACATCGATTTGGCTAACCCTAAATCCATAGAAACAGTACAAGAATACGTGTGTAGTGGCGCAAGAAGTCAAATTCTCGTAGAACAAGAACAATCTCCTAATCATACAGTTTGTAAAAATAGATATCGTAAACCTCCTGGTCTAGTACTTGAAGAAAATGAGCTGACCTCTTTTGTCTTGTTAGAGTTCATGGCAACCATGCAAACACAGGGGATCGGCCTGAACACTCACATGCTTCAGTATTTCTTTGACGGACTTATCCGTGACTGGCTAAAGGCCAATCTGGAAAGTCTTCTGCGAGCACTAGACAAAGACAATGCTGGCAACAGAGAAATGGTAGAAAGGACACTGTTCAAGCAAGAACAAGGAGAGCGTGTCGCCTGAAAAGCACGCACCCCCAAAACTCTTGCCTCGCCCCTGGGAGCAAGAGTTTTTTAATTTAAAAATTTAAGCTATAATATAGACATGTTAAATCTCGCTGTGATTTCTGATGTCCATGACAATTTAGTCAACTTGCAAAAAGCTCTGGACTATATCAAAAAAGAAAAAACTGATTATCTAATCTCTACTGGAGATCTACAAAGTCTAGATGCCTGGCAAATGTTGGATGACTTGAAAATACCTGTGTGGGCAGTGATGGGAAATGCTGATAAAGATATTATTGGTGAAAAAAAATTGAGAGGCACTCTAAAAAATCTTCATTTTTCGGCCAACATTGCAACAGTAGAATTAGAAAACCAAAAAATTATCTTTGGTCATTATCCAGAAATTATCAAAAAAATTATTCTTAACTACCCAAATAAATACCAACTCGCTTTAGCTGGACACACTCATCTGCCTTGGGAAGAAAAAATTGGCACAACTAAATTATTAAACCCTGGTAATATTGCCAACATCCGTTGCGCACCAAGCTTTGCCATCATAAACCTAAGTACTCTCAAAGCAAAATTAATTTTATTAAATGAAATACGAAAATAAAAATACACATGGTTTTACTTTAGTTGAACTTTTAGTTGTAATCGCTATTATCGGCATCTTATCTTCGGTCTCTATTGTCAACCTAAATTCTGCTCGTGAAAGTGCAAAAGAGGCTGTTGTTAAAGAAACTTTAAACACTATGATCAACGCTGTATTTTTATGCTTAAATAACGGCGGTCAACTCAATACCCCAACCATTGACACTGATATTTGCACAAATTCTTCGGCCAATAAATGGTCAGATCTGACAGCCAACAAATGGGCTTGGCAAGACGCTAGCTCTGTTGATGAAAATAATTTCTGTTACACAGCCAGAAAAACCGATGCTGATCCACTGTATGCCTTTCGTTGCAAACCT
>JACCDG010300245.1_pt1 | contig 31399 bp, 43 predicted proteins | sample 7442471 | NCBI WGS metagenome assembly JACCDG01 (sample SAMN15323444, study PRJNA562643) | freshwater metagenome | isolation source: river surface water | place: USA:Blue River Watershed | collected 2017-08-17 | reverse complement strand
TGTGGTGTTATAAGCCAACGAAGAAATTCTCTTTTTTTGTTTAAATTTTCCATTTATTCTAATTTTATAAAAAGCACCTGGAGAAACGAGCGACCATTTAAAAACTCCAGATGCCTAAAGAATGACTTCTCAGATTTGAACCCTGTCATTGACCACGTTCAGATTTATCTTCCTGCCTCGTATTTAAGAGGCTCGTCCAGAATCATAATCCTGTCATTCAGTTTTTTTTAATATCTTTTAATTTGTTTCCAACTTTCAAATGCACCTTTATTTGAATTGAAGTGCAGCCCAGTTTCTTTTTCGAACATTGCTTCAAGAACCATTTGCCTGTCATTCATTCTACCTTTCGAATATATTTGTACGTGCGTTCCTGGCAATTTTAATGCAATTGCATATTTAGGAGTATATATTTTAAATAGATTTTCAATTTCATTTTTTAGCAAATCAAATTGAAAATCTGATACATATTGCTCCTCTTCATATTCTATACCTTCAGCAATTTTGTCATAAATTGCATATATATTCGGAAATAAAATTCTTTCCTTTTCAATTATCTCTTTAAGAGCTTCTTCTTCTTTTTTTCTTTTAAACCACATAATTTTAATTTTTTATTGTTCTTTTAAATAAATATGCACAAAAAATGTAATTACGCAATTTAATCAAAAAAAAGTAACTTTTTTTATAAGCGGTAATAATCAATGATAAGCGGCAAATTAAATATATTGCTGCTCGTAGGCCTCTTCCATAAGGATTTTAACCCTGCGCTCCTGTTCAGCTACCTCAAGTTTATCTATGTGAATTGAGTCCAATACCTCATCAATCATCCAGCATTTACCAGATTGGTGTGCTGTGAATCTGATTGTGGCTCCAACTGAGACTGGCAACGTCTGTTTGATGTGGCATTCAAAGTATAATCTCTTTGTGCCAAAGGATAAGACGTAAGACCTCATTCCGAATGGAGAGGTGTAGATATGGTTGATGGCTGTTACTTTGCCTCGATAAACTCTTGAGAATTCCATAAGTCGCTGTTTTTGTTTGTTTGGACAAAGATAAATACTTATTTTTAATTACGCAAGTTTTTCTCTGCATTTAATTTAAGGTTATTTTCATCAAGCAATTCGGTTATCTCAAACAAAGATTTGGTACCTATTCTTCTGAAGCGAATCAGCTCACTTTTTCTCCATTGAATCAGTTCGCCTATGGTATATATCCGATTCTCGGCCATAACATTCTGAATTCTGTTTCCCCATTCCTTTACATCTCTAATCCTGGTTTCAACTGTTAATGTTGATTTCTTTTTCCCAAATATTCTTTCAAGTAATTTTTTCATATTTTCATTATTAATTTTTACAAATATACAATTTTATTATATGGGTGCCATGGCACCCATATAAAAATATCAATTATCTATTAAAATAGTCTTTACCAGTTGAAGACACATTTGTTATCTCCTTTTTTTCGTATACCACTTTAACAGATTCAACTTCTGATTCATTTGAGGATTCCTTTATTACCCTTTGATTGTTTCCCTGTACATATTTATTGAATAGTGAACAGGCAGCTATCTTATTTGAAGAGATAGTTTCATTAATAAACGCACGTAAGTAATTATTATATCCTTCCTTTGTTCTCCCAACCAAATTGAAGAAGTGCTTAGCTGCCTCCTGCATATGCAATAGATTCGTTTGGTAATCAGCATTTGGGTTTATATTGCAATAATTTCTCGCATACATCTCATTCGTTGAAGATACTGCTTTAACAAATTCCTTTTCATCACCAATTGAACCTTCAACTGAATGAATTGGATTGATTGAATTGGGTTGCTTTGTTTTAAGTGCTACATCAATATAACCTTGAATCCCTTTTATTGGTTCTCCATTTGAGTTCTTAAAATCTCTTTGAAGGAGTGATTTGTGAATTTCGATACCAACAATTGAAGGGTATCCTTTTTTTGTCACGTAATCAATTATTTTCTCTTGAGTGGGTTGTTCATATGCTTCGAACTCAAAAGTTCTACCTGGTGCTTTAAATTCATTTTTAATTGAACCGATAGATGAACCTTCAACTGAATGAATTGGATTGGATTGTTTTGCTTCAACTGTTAAATTTTTAACTTCTTGAGTTGAAGGTCCATTTTCCATTTTTTCACCAATTACAATACAATTCATTTCATCTAATTTATTTTCTTCTTTTTTCATTTCTTCTATATTATTATCATTAAGCTCTCTTTTTGCAACTCCTAATTTAGAACTTCTATTTTGCAACTTGCAATTTAGAACTTCTAAAATGAGAGATGTACTTTCTTGAACAGTATATGAGTGAATATCGCCCTTTCCGTAACCACCCTTTTCTGTCTCAACAATTAAATACCCCAATTTAACCAGGTTCTTTTTTGCCGATGCTAATTTATTAAAGCTCCAGCCCATTACATTTTTAAAGTATGTTACATTCAATTTCCATTCATTTGAATTGTTTAACATCCATACCAGCATTCTAAATGCTGAATCTGTCAAATTCTCGTCCATTAATACATCTCTCGATATGGTGGCGAAATTCCCATCTTCAAGTTTAACTCTTTTTATTGTGTCTTTCTTTTCCATTTTGTTTAAATAAAAAAACCTTTAGCCTTTCGGGGTGGTACTTCCCTACTCAGCTAAAGGTTTTAACTTAATTTCTTTTTTTGCGGTACCACTCGCACACAGGAGTTATATCGCCTGTTCATAAATATATAGTTCTAAAAAATGAAAATCAACAAAAACCAATAAAAATATGATTAAAGGTTGTATTTGTATATTGAACGGTTTAATTTGATATGTGATTGGTTAAATAATTATTTATTAGAAATTCCTGAACAAACATTTTTTCTACCTATTTATGGATATGACAGCAGAGAACATATACAAATACATATCCATCTATAAGAAGAAATACCCATATAGGTCAATTGATGATGATATGACCCAGGAGCTGGCCATCCACATCCTTGAGAAGTCCAGTCTCTACAATCCAGCTTTATCCAGCGAGATAACCTGGACCTTCAATGTTATAACCAATTACCTCATTGATGCATACAGAAGCTCTCAGAGCGAAGATAATACTCAGACAATACCTTTGTCTCACTTTGAGGAAGAAACTGATTCTGGACGTGTATATTCAACTCTCGATGCTATTATGGCAGATATAGAAGAGGAAGATTTGCTTGAAGAGAATTTAAGGGCCCTGCTTAAAGAAGATTATGATTGGGCAATTAACTATGCCACACAACTGCATAATAAGAATAGATGCTATTCCAGCACAACCAGAGGCAAATTTAAGCGAATAAAGGAAAGAATATTAAATAAAAAAGAAAAAAAGAAAAGAAAAAAAGAGTATAATTTGACGAATGTATCAACAGGTATGGTAACCACCCATAATTCACTTAACGAGGTGGCCAAATACCTGGGATGCACCAATCAGTTAGTATCTTATGCCTATAAGTCTGGAGGTCTTTTTTTAAAGAAAAATTATCGAATAAGTTGAATTTCGATTTTTTGGTTGTATTTATTGATATGGAAACAAAGGAACAATCATTCATTGACAAAGAGGCCAGGGAGCAAAAAGCCATTCAATGGTTCATTGGTGGCAACAAAAGCATAACAAACAACATACAGATGCCCAAGTTTGCTGCATTTGACAATTGGATAACATCTGCTGCAACTGAATATGCAACTGAGATTAAAGTTCGCACAGATTATTCATCAAGTCAAATAAAGCGATTTGGAGGTGCTTATATTGAGTTTGACAAACTTGTTCATATATTGGAGCTCCTTGATAAGAATAAGCTCAATAATCCAATCTTATACATTAATTTTTTCGCAGACCAGGCAGAGGTCTATTTAATTGACCCAAACCCAGCATCATATACCTGGGAGCTTAAGTTTCTGCAAAAAAATGATTTTGATAAACAAAAGGTGTGGAAGCACGTTGCCTGTCTTCCAGTTAATCAATTGGTTGAGGTAAAAAAATATAAATAATTGAATAGCAATGACAAATGAAGAGTGGAATGAGATGCAAAAAAGATGGCTTGCCAGCAATAAATTTGCCCAATTCAAACAAAAAAGAGAAGAGCAAAAAATGAGAAATGAATTGAGAATGAATAAGCAGGAGCTATTGCAGGTGATTGACTCGCTTATGTCTTACCATCATCAATCAGTTAAAGATAAAGAAGTAAGCGATTGGCTCTTGTTCGATAAGGATAAACAATCAGTCATTAATGACCATCTAAAGCAATGCATTAAGTGGTCATTCTATCTTAAGCAATATGAGATAGTTGAGGATTACGATATGTGCATTCTGCTAAGAGATTTGATTCAGCTGGAGACAGAGGATGTAAAAAGATTTTGCAGCAATTATTATGTGTACAGCGATTTTGATGAGCAGACAATAAACAACAACCCAGTTGAGGCCAGAGAATTTATCGAAAAAGAATATAACTGTGCAGTAGCGGATTAAGAACGATAAACTTTAAATAACAGATAAAATATGATAGTAGAACAAATGTTAAAGAACGCACAAACACCGCTATTGCATATAGCCGATGTTAGCGGTAGTGCTTTGTTTCAAGGCGATTGCTTGGAGATTATGCCTTTGATACCTGATAAATCGGTTCAGTTAATTTTGGCTGATTTACCTTATGGGACAACCGCTTGTAAATGGGATAGCATAATACCTTTGGGGTTACTTTGGAAACAATACAAGCGAGTAATAAAAGACAATGGTGCAATAGTATTAACCGCTTCGCAACCTTTTACAACTAAATTAATTAGTAGTAACTATGAAATGTTTAAATATTGTTGGGTTTGGGATAAAATAAGAGCAAGTAATTTTTTTGCTGCAAAATTTCAACCACTAAATAATACAGAAGATATTGTCGTTTTTAGTAATGGTGGGGCTAATAATGGGGCTAAAATGCCAATTATGTATAACCCGCAAGGAATGACCATTATAAATAAAGAAGTAAAAAATTCAAATAGTGTTGGCGGGAAAATTGGTGATGCTCATAAAACTGCAATGAAAAGAGGAGAAAACTATACACAAGAAGGAACTGGATACCCAAATAAAATATTGCAATTTATAAGGGATAATAACTGTGAACATCCAACACAAAAACCTTTAGAACTTATGAAATACCTTATATCCACGTACTCAAACGAAAACGATATGGTTTTAGACAACACAATGGGAAGTGGTACAACACCACTTGCAGCCAAAGAACTCAACCGTAGATTTATCGGGATTGAAAAAGAAGCCAACTATTATGAGATTGCTTGTCGGAGGTGCGGGTTTTAGCATTACCGCTAACGTATGGTGGTAAAAAATCGTTTTAATGTTTTTTACCACGTGTTATACGCTGGCACGGTTGATTAAACGATAAACTTAAATTGAAACACAAAACAAATTTTTTATTAAAATGAGCGAAGGCAAAAAAGAAATATTATTAGGTGATTGTTTGGAACTTATGAAGGATATACCAAACGGAAGTATTGATATGATACTTTGTGATTTACCTTATGGAACTATTGCTTGTAAATGGGATGTAATACTACCATTTGATAAACTTTGGGAGCAATACGAAAGGATTATAAAGCCAAATGGAGTGATAATATTGACCGCTTCACAACCATTTACAACCGTATTGATAAACTCAAATTTCAAACTTTTTAAGTATTGCTGGTATTGGAAGAAAAGCAAACCGAATGGATGGCAACATAGCAAAAACAGACCAATGACTGCTATTGAAGAATGTTGTGTTTTTAGTAAAGCACCAATGGGGCATATATCACAACTCGGAGAAAAGAGAATGAGATACAACCCACAAGGAATAGTTAGTATTGGAAACAAAAAAGTAACTGCGGTGGCACACGGAGAAATGATGGGAGCAAGACCTAACCAAATTGGAGTGGAATATGAAGCATTTACAGGATTTCCGCATAATGTTTTAGAATACCCAAATGTAATTGGCTCAAAAGCATTGCACCCAACGCAAAAACCGATTGAATTATTTGAATACCTAATTAAAACATACACCAACGAAGGAGATTTAGTATTGGATAACACGGCAGGAAGCGGAACAACTGCAATAGCTTGTTTGAATACGAACCGCCAATTTATAGTAATGGAAAAAGAACAAAAGTATTACGATATTATTTTAAAGAGGGTGGCAGATTTTAATAAAAAATTTGAACCGCAAACTATTTTTGGAAACGAAATGTAGTGCTTGCGTATAACAAACAAATAAACAACAACAATGGAGAATAAGGAAGAAAGAATAGAGAAGTTAAATGCAGCAATTGATGCTGCAAAGAAGAGCTTGCTTATGGCATCTGCCATTCTAATAGAGCTTAAATCAGACGTAAGTTCCTTGAAGGAGATGTATCAAATGCTTGACCAACAACAAAAAAGAACAAATGATGGGAATGAGTCTAAATAATATATACGAGCATATTTATACGGCTGCAACATTTGCTGCGATAATATCGAGTTACTTTAAGAAAAAGGATGAGAGAGATGAGTTTCGTCAGTTTATCATTCTTGAGATAACCAAAGTACCAGAGCAATTGATGTTTAGTCTATATGATAATGACGAACTTAAATTTTACTTCGCAAGCATCGTAAAGAATCAGGTCTGCTCTTCAACAAGCCCCTGGCATAAGCAGAGATATTCTTCAGAGATATACTCAGAAGATTATTCATTTGATATTCCAGATGAAGATGAAATAACAACATCTTCAAGCTATCAAAAGAAGAGGCAAGTAAACAAGGCAATCAATTACCTGCAGGGAAAGAATCCAAAGTTAATGGAGGATTTTGACCACTTTAAGTGGTATTACTTCGATAATAAGTCTTATCGCCAGATAGAAAAAATGCTAAGGGAAAATGGTACACCAATTAATAGGCATACCATCAGGACAAAAGTAATAAGAGCAGAAGCTCTAATAAAAAATTATATAAAGAATAATTATGACAATAACAATGATTGATTTGATGCCAATGATTTTGGCACTTAAGGCATTTATGATTGCCTGGCTAATTGTATTTTTCTCTCCCATCCAGGATTTGATTAATAAATTGCCTATAAAAAAAATAAAGAATACATATTTGAGAAACTTGACGACCTGCACCAATTGTTTGGCATTCTGGATAGGTCTTATAATGACATTAAATATATTTGTTGCTATTGGAGCAGCAATGATGGCATACGCATTTCAAGTGTTTTTCAAGCCAAAGTTCTAAAAATAATATTTATAAGGAAATGTTTAGCAAGAAATTCTTAATAGAGCAATCAGATATAGATGTCTGGAAGAATCTTCATCACCTACCAAGTGAGAAATTCCAAGAAACAGAGTTATATCAGCTACTTGACCTTTACATTAAATTTATTAATGAAAGGCAAACCAGATGTTTACCTTGTGTACATAACTGGGCAGAAATTAGAATGGAAGTAACAACATTCTTCGGGCACCATCTTGAGTGGGCCCAGCAAAAGATTAACGAGATAAAAGATTATACAGATGACAAAGCTAACGAATAAGCAACTTAAATTCATTGATGAATATATGATTGACTTAAATGGCACACAGGCAGCCATCAGAACTGGTTATTCTCCAAAAACGGCTCAGGAACAGGCATCAAGGCTGTTATCAAATGTTATTATTTCTGAAGAAATAAAAAGGCGACAGAAGATAGCAGCAGAAAAGGCTGAGCTCACAAAAGATAAGATAATTGAAAGGCAGAATAGACGCTCTAAATTGGTTGATGAGATGCTTGAGCTGGCTTCAAAAGAAAAATTAACAGCTGATGAGCAGGCAAAGTTTGCTCGCTTGATGATGGTTATCAAAACAGCTGATGGGAATAACTCGGACAAAATTTTGAACGAGATGCTCGGCTTCAATGAAGTTAAAAAGCTTCAAATAAAAACTGAATTTGAAATCGGAATTCCAGGTCTTACATTAAATGATGAAGATGGAGAAGAAGGAGAACATACGGAAGGTGAAGATTAATCTGGCTCAGCTATATCCAGCTCAGTTAAACGTTGTCTCTAATATCATAAAATCTGAATCATTTTATCATATTATTGTAGGTTCCAGGCAATGTGGCAAGAGCATCCTTTTAATTAACCTTGCCTTATATTTTGCTTTTAAAAATGCTGGTCAAAAGATTTTGGTTATCTCACCAGTTGACAGCCAGGTTAAAAAGCTTTATCAGGATATTTTGATTAGCTTAGGTCCAGCTGCAAATGTTGCTGTTAAATCAAAAAAAGGCTCTGGAGGTTCTGCTCAAATAGTCTTAACTAATGGTGCCACAATTTTATTTCGCTCTGCAAAGTCTGGAGATGCCATTCGTGGTATTGACCCGTCTTTTATTTTGACGGATGAAGCTGCATTCATTAATAACGATGTATGGTCAACAGTGATTGAACCTTCTCTTTCAGTTAAGGGTAAAAAAGTTATCCTGTGTAGCACACCACGAGGTAACAATTACTTTAAGAAGCTATATCAAAAAGCATTTGATGATGCATTCTACGCAAATTATAAAATTACGTATCATGATAATCCTTTTGCCAATCTTAAATTTATTAATAAGCAAAAAGAACAACTTGCGGAAGATATATTCAATCAGGAGTACCTTGGTATTTTTATGGATGCCACTGGTATATTCAAGGATGTTCGCTCCAAGGCAACACTTCAAATACAACCTGCCCCTAAGCAAGTAACCATTGGAATAGATATAGCATTTAAAAATGACTATTTCGTTTGTGTAGCACTTGATAATAATGGAAATATGGTTGATTTATTGAGATTCAACAATGTTGATACACAAACAGCTGTTGCCAGAGCTTCAGCATTCTGTAAGAAGTGGAATGCCAGACGGGTTATAATTGAGGAGAATAACCAGGGTGGTCCAATAATCGACCTTATGAGAGCAGCTGGAGTTATGAGCATCCTTCCATTCCAGACAACTGGAAAGAGTAAGGGGGAACTTATTAATAAGATGATGGCCGATTTCAATACAGATAAGATAAAGCTGTTGAACGATGAGGTTGTTATTGGAGAGTTTGAAGCATTTACATATAACTTAACCAAGAATGGTAATATAACCTTTGCTGCAGCTTATGGCCACGATGATATAGTTATGGCTACAGCTCTTGCAAATTGGTCAAGATTCTCAACAAATACGTACCAACCACTTAAAATGATGTAAGAAAATTTAAAAAAATTAATCAAAATCTCTAAACAAATATTTTTTTGGATATTTATATAAAAGAAAGAAATTATGATAACTGTTCACATAGGACCAAATACCTACAATGTAGCTTCAGAATGGAGCGAAGTAACTCTTAAGAATTACGCAGAGATAATCAGGCTTAACTCAGTTAAGCAGGAATCTGCATTTATTAAGGGTGTCGAGATTATATCTGCCTTATTAATTGAAGGTGATTCATCAGCATTCTTTGATGATATGTTCAATAACTTATATGAGCACCAAATTGAGGAGATTGCCAATCACGTTAAATTTTCTGCAGATAACTTGAATAAGCATATCAGCAAAAAGCCAATTAAGGCAATTGAAATTGTTGATGATAATGGTAATAAGTGGGGGATTGTTGAAGAGTTCCTTGGCCTTAAAGGTGCCGAAAGAGTTGTTCTTGAATTGGAGCTTCAACAGGATAATAAACAATATGATGCTCTTGAACTTACTTTTGGTATTTTAGCCAGAAGAAAAGATGCAGATGGAAATCTAATGAAATTTAACAAAGATGATTTCAAGTACATATTGAGTAACTTGACAAGTAAGGTAGCAGTTACGGAGGTGTTTCAGCATATCAGTTTTTTTTTGAATTCAGGCAAAACCAATACTTCGTCAAATACGCAAACGTTTTCAATCCAGACATCTCAGACGAAGAAATCAAAGGCTTCACCAAAGAAGAAGTCGAGCAAATGAGGAAAGAGCTTGAAGATGAAAGAAAGAATGGATTTGCAAAGTGGAATTGGTTTGGAATAATTGATAAATTGGCAGGCTCTGACCCACTTAAATATGAAGCAGTTCTTGACCTTAACTTTGACTTTATGCTCCAGTGCTTATGCTTCTGGGATTTGAAGGAGAAGGAGATTAGAAAGCAACAAGAAAAACAAAATAGATAAAATTAGAAGCGCTCATGAGCGCTTCATAAAATAAAGAAAATGGCCCAGATAAGAAGTTATAGGCAAATAGTAACATTGCTTGAAGATATAGCAACCAGGCATCCAAACATTAATCACTTTTTTGAAGGTGAGAGTTCAGACTTTGGAGAAGATACATCAATTGAATATCCAGCTCTTAAAGTGAATGTTATTCCTGAAGAGAGTTCAATGCCTGTAAATGATTATTCTGAATATAACTCAATCATAATTGCAGTTAATTTGCAGATGCTCGATAGGCTTATGCCAGCTGAAGAAAATCGTACAGACACAAGGTCTGATATGATGAGGCTTCTACAGGATGTAATCAATGAATTAACATCTCACCCTTATTACCAGAGAAGCTTTATGAAGATTCTTGGTGATATTAATTTCGAGAAGTATTACAGAATCAGCGATGATAACAACACAGGAGTTGGATGCACACTTCAATTCCAACTTCCAAATGATAATTCTTGGTGTGGTTTACCTTTTGAAGATATTGCAGGATTTTCTGCCAATGGGCCTGTAAGCACAGGATATTCTCAGAGCACAACTTATTTGACTTGTGCAACTGTAACTGGGTGTACAACATTTCAGGATTATGTTTCTATTTATGGAGGCGGTGGAGCACAGAACTATTATACTACAGGGGCAACTCTTGTTGGAACAACTGCGCAATTCAATAGGAATGACTTGACGAATGCGTATCAATTAGAGTTATCTGGTCTAACTTCTGGCATAACTGTATCTGGTAACTATCTTCCACTTTCAGGTGGAACAGTAACAGGTAATACTAACTTTACATCTCAACTTTTATCTGGAGGAACTGACCTATATTCAATATTCTCTACAACTGATAAATTTACAACAGGAGCTACTTTGTCTGGAACAATTGTTAGTTTTAATAGGAATGACTTAGCATCTGCTTATTCTGTAGAACTATCTGGTCTAACATCTGGTATAACATTTACAGGAGCTTACCTGAATTTATCAGGAGGAACTGTAACAGGTAATACAAATTTTACAACAAACATAACAGTAACAGGTATAACAGAATCTGGATACTTCAAGGTTACAACATTTAATCCAACAAATCCACAGATTTATTGCGATGCAGATACAAATACTGGAATTATGTTTGATGGTCCAGATATATTATCGCTTCACACTGGAGGATTTCAGAGATTACTTATAAATTCTTCAGGTCAAATAACAAATGGTTCACAACTTGCTGGAACAGGATGGGAAACTTATTTGAGCGGTGATACAAGAGTAGACTTAATTTCAGCTACAACATTATCTGCAACGACTGCTTGGGTTTATAATGACCCTTGGACAATCGAACTTATCAACTCAACAACGGTTGACTTTTATGCACCATATGCAATGTCAATCAATTCTTATACAAATATTCTTGGGTCACCTTTCATCTCATTGAAGGATGATGGTGCTGCATATACAACAGGAACAACGATTGCAATCGGAAGCAAGATTTCTGTAAGCGGTTCAACAACTGGAGTAACAATTTTAAATGCAATTAGATTATGATAACAAGTGGACATTATATAAAGGCATTGCCAATTATTTATATAAGGCCAGAATGGGATAATAACAATTCAATTCAGCTAACTGGTGACTCTGCTTGGAATGCAGTGAACAGACCAGATTCTTATGTACCACCAACAGAAGGGAGACCTGCTTATCTTAATCCAACAAACCCTCACCTGCTGTTAAACAACAACATCTTTGGACATAAGTGGAGAAGAACGGGAATCACTGGAGGCTATTATAACATTGATGATGGACTTTATTATTCAAGTGCAGGAACTGTTTCAACACAAGCAGCAGAATTTGGAACGGCAGCAGGAAATGATTCGTACCTAATTGACCACCATACAGGACTTGGTTGGAAGTGGAACACTCAAGGTTCAACATCTTGGTCAGCACATACAACAAATGCTTACTATTTAACGCACGCAGGATATTCAGATTGGTTCTTGCCGAATGTCAAACAAATAATGTCAATCACACCATTCCCATCTCCAGGAGTAACTTACACAACAATTTTTGCTCCTTTCAACTCAGCTGGTTCTAACAAAACAAGCACTCCATATTTATCACTTGGAACTACTCAACATATTTTCAGAAATGGAGTGAACTTCTCAAATAGAGCGGATGGAACAGCAGACCAAGCCTACTTTTGCAGGTTTCATTTCACTGGTCAAACTGGAATTTAATATGCCATTACAATACGGAAAAATAGACAATAAGTGCTTGGTAAGATGGGGAGAATCTGGAGCACAATATGAATATAAGTGTGATTCACCAACATCAAAAGCAATAGCTAAGGCTAAAGCAATGAAGCAGGCAGCTGCAATTGAGTCACAAAAAAACGATGAATCTATCAACAAATAATAATTGTTAATATTTAGATAAATAAGATGAAATTAGACTTTAAGCCAATAGCAAAAAAGATTGAAGACCTAATCAAAAAAAGAATTTCTGACTTAGGTCTGGTTGACACTGGAACACTCCTAAATTCAATTAGTGTATCAACAAACGGTATTGGTTCATTTGAGGTAACTGCAGAGGATTATTATTCAGTTCTCGATGAAAAATATAACATAAGCAATTATGCACTTGAATCTGAGGAATTGACCAGTTTTATTGAGGAAGAAATAGCACGACAAATTAACAAAGAAATAGACGAAAAATAATGGCAATAACTGTAATTTATAAACCGCAACTATTAACTCCGACATATAATCCTGTTGGAATAAGTTGCACTTCATCAAATCAAACTAAGAACAAATTTCAGATGCTTTACGATTTATATTCAGCAGGAACTGCGCATAGATTTCACAGGGAAAAGGCAGTGGTTGGTCCAGATGGATATTGCAAAGCGAATGTACAATCATTCTTAAAGAATTATTTGTCATATGACCTGGTGCCAAACGCAACTGGTATAACAGCATCTGTTCCTTCACGTTTTAAATATGATTTACAAATAGGAGAAGAGTATGTGTATGAATTTCCATTTTATGATAACGTTGCTGCAGGTGCTGTAACAGCCTGGTCAGGTGACCCAAACTTTGCAGACTTTTCAGGTAAGGTTGGATTCTCATCAAACACTGGTTCACAGCATTATTTTTCTGTTGGTGATAGAGTTTTTATTGACCAAAATGCTGGATATACTCACGAAGAATATAATGGTGTTCACACAGTTATTGGTACACCTGACAATTATGCTTTTGTTATTGACCAAAAATTTGAAGGAGTCACACCTTTAAATCCTGGTAATGCAACATTTGCTGACAGCAGAACAACAAAGTTTACAGGACTTACAGCAATCTCTGGCTTAACTGTAAATAATGCAGCATTTTCTCATCAAGATTGGCTTAATTATGCTGTTGATGATTATAATTTAACAGCATTTACAGCAACATTCTTTTGTGATGCACCTGCACAATATCAGATGGGAGAAAACTCAAGAGCGTGGATTAATTTCTTTACATCAAGTGCTATTACAATAAGGCAATTGGTTGTTCAAACATTAGATAATGGAGGAAATCAACTTGGATACTACACAATAAATGCTGCTACAATGGTATCAGCTGCACAAAATTATTATAAAGTAGGGGTAGGTCCGTGGAATATAACTAATACAGCTTTCATTGCTTCAGGTTCATCAACATTGCCAATTATGGTTGATAATGTATATTCATATAAAGTATGGATTGAAGATGCTGCACTTAATAAATTAACAGAACAAAGAGAATTCAAACTCGACCATAGATGCAGCAGATTTGATAATAATATTTCTATTTGTTTCATTGACAGAAAAGGTTCAATGATTTCTCAGGAATTCCAGCTCGGAAGAACTGAGGGTGATGATATTCAAAGAGAAGAATACAAAAGACCAATTGGTGAATTCAATGGAAGCACATATACGTATAATTCCTATGACAGAGGAAGGACAATTTATAATGTGGATGTAACGACTAAATATACAGCAACAAATAACTGGCTCTCTGAGAATGATGCGAATTATTTGAGGCAATTATTCAGCTCACCTGAGGTATATTGGAATGATGGCGGGACATTTAAACCAATCATTGTTACAAATAAGTTTTATAAGGTGCCAAATAAACAAATTGATAAGTTGTTTAATGTAACAATTGAATTTGAATTAGCATATAGAGATGCCATAAATGTATAAATAAAAAATGGAACCAATATCATATATATCATTTGTAAGCACTGGTGGAACATCAGTTGGTTATATACCGCTTAATGAAAGCATTCCTTTGCTTTTAAATTTCTCTTTGGAGGACTTCAAAAATATCGGAAACAGAAATGGGTCATATTCAAAGCCAGTTAAAATTCCAGGAAGCAAAGAAGCAAACATTTTGTTTGGACAGATATTTTCAATCAATTCAGCAGATTGGTCATTCAACGTCAATAAGAAGCAGACAGTCATTGTTTATACGAATGGTGTTAAGACATTTAAGGGTTATCTTAAATTAAATAGGATAAACGTTAAATCAAACACATTAAATGATGCTGAGCAATTGATAAGCTATGATTGTGTTATATTTGACAACAGAACCAATCTCTTCACCGAACTCGGCACAAAACAATTAACTGATTTTGATTTTAGTCAATATGACCACGTATTAAACAATTTTTATACACAGGAAACCACAGGTAATACCTGGCAGGATGCTTATGTATACCCAATGATGTATAGTCCATCAGTTGTTAATTATAAAACAAAAGATTTCCTACCTTCAATTTTTTTGAGGAAGTATTTGGAGCAGATGCAGATTGATAATAATTTCACATTCACTGGTCAAATATTGGATGATGAACAATTTGTTAAGCAGATTATTCCTTACAATGGAGAGGTTCCAAAAATAAGTGAAGAAGTTCGACTTGACAGAATGTTTCAGGCTTCAGTTTCTGGAGACAGCAAATTTGAAACCATCAGAAATGCAAATTCATTTTTCCACACAGTAGCTCCTACATTGGATTATTATTATGTTGAGAATTTTCCTTATTCTGTATCAACATTTGGTAAGGCTGTTAATTATAACAATGACTCAGCAGGTTCAAACTTTGACACTGGTGGAAATTATAATACATCACTTTATAGATTCACCAGCCCTGCAAATGGGACATATGATTTTAATATTGCCTTTAGAACATTATTAACCTGGTCAGGTATAACAGATGGTTGGCTTTATCCAGATTCTGCAGACCCTGCATTATCTGCAGGAACTCCTTTTAAATTTTATGTTCGACTGGTTAAAAACAGAGCTTCAGTTGTTACTCAGACAAATCTTGAAGCTAATTCAGTTGCTTGGTGGCACGTTGAAGATGCTGTAACAATTCCTCAAAGACCAAATATTGCATCTGCAGGTCCAGACATTAATGCAGGTCAAATATATCTTAAGACATTTGACTTCAATGAAAATGCCACTTCTGTTTATTTGGGTCAGGGAGAGACAGTTGATGTAATGTTTTACACAGATGCTAATCGTTTAACAGAGGCAACAACTTATTGGGACAGCTCAGGGCACGTTGGTCAGGCTGTTGATGATGATAACGTTGCAGTTGGATTTAGCTTACTATTCACATCCAATGTTGGTTCAATGAACCGTTTCAAAAACACTCCTCATATTGGTAATATTGATAATGGCGATACCATCTATTTAAATGATTTCATTCTAAAGCAGGTTTCACAAAATGACCTGTTCGCTTCGGTCGTGCTTATGAACAATCTTTACCTGCAGGAAAATCCTGAGAATGAGAGAGAGATTTATGTGAAGACCAGAGAAGAATTTTATTCAGGTACATCGTATACAGATTGGTCTGATTTATTCTGCACTGATATGGAGTGGAACATTCAACTCCTTTCAGAACTTCAATCAAAGAGAATATTCTTTCAATATAAGGAAGATAAAGACCCATATAATACTAATTATAAACAATCAACTGGCGTTCAGTATGGAACTAAGGAGGTTATATTTGATTCAGAATTGCTCCAGGGAGAATCTAAAAAAGAAGTTATATTCTCTCCAACACCACTTCAAGTAAATGGATTTGGAAATATTGTTTCCGCAATTGACAGTGCTGCCCCAAAGAATAATATAAGGATTCTTTACTATGAGGGAATGCGTGAAGGAAACTGGGTATATCAGGGAGATTTCAATGTTAACTATAACAGACAGCAATATGCTTATGCTGGTCACTTTGGAGGGTCAGGAGCTCCTTATAATCCTACGTATGACCTTAACTGGTCACTTAATGACTTCTATTACTTCCCACTTGAAACAACCTATACAAATTCGCTTTATGATAGGTATTGGGATGACTACATTGACTTCATTGCAAACGGCAAATTGCTCACTGGATTCTTCAATTTAACTGAGAAGCAAATCAATGAATTAGACTTTGGAAAGAAGATATGGATTGAATTCTTCAAGTCATACTTTTATTTGAATAAAATAACAGACTTCAATGCCTCGAAGCCTGGTCCAACAAAAGTTGAGTTATTTAAGGTTTATGAAGGAAATAAAAACAGACCGAGAGGCAGAAGAGGTGATACCATTTATAAGCCACAGGGTGAGACAATTGCCACATTGGATAACCAGGGCGGAGGAACATCAGGAACTCAAGGAGGTTCTGCAACAATCCTTCAGGATGCAAAAGCAGATAACACAATCAATACAGATGGTGGTGGAGCTGTTTTAGGAACTGGCAATAACATAATTCAGACCAAAGGATTCATTGTAAATTCTGATGATAATACAATTCTGGGTGCAACAAAAGCAACCATTTTGGGTGGAGCTGGTAATAAGATTTCTGGTGGACCTGTTGGGGCATTTATATTAAATGGGATTGATAATAGTATTTTTGGAATCAATTCTGGAACCACCATTCTGGGTGGTTCTGGCAATACAATTTCTGGAAAGATTTCTGGTGTAACAATTATAAACACAAACAATCTAACAATAACTGCACAGACTGAGGCTGCAACATACATTGAAAATATAACATTTAAAGATGGTGTAATTTCAAATGCTACTTTATCAGGTGTTACAGTTGATGGTTATCTGCCATTAACTGGTGGTATATTAACTGGTGGTTTAACTGGTACTTCTGTAGATTTCTCAGGACCAATTATGTCTGCTGGTACAGATTTATATAATATTTTTGCTACTTCTGTATCTGCTGGTCAAACTTTTGTTCAGCCAGGACTTAATACTTATACTGGAGGTACAGTGAGTGCTCCAACAGTTAATATTTCTGGTGCAACATTAACTTCATTATCATCCGTTACAGTATCTGCAACAACATTATATTCAGGCTCAACAAATCTTTCTTCTATATTTGCTCCAATTTCTGTGTCTGCAGGAACATCAGCAAGTTTATGGTCAGCCTCAACTGGTTCAAATTCTATTATAGCAAATAATGGAACTGGTAATTATGCTGGCTCAGCATATGGAAATGTGATGGGTGGATATGGGAATTTTATTAATTAATTTTTGATAATTCAGTAAACAAATAAAATTTCTAATATTTATATAAAATAAGGAGCCTGCCATGGCAGGCTCCATAAAATTAAGAAAATGGCTTATAGTTTTATAGGGAACGGATTTAAGAACTCAGCACACACTGGTAGTTATTTATCTATTACAAATGGTAAATATAATGTTGCTTCAGATACTTACTCAATAATTGGTAATGGTGCTTATAATGTTGCTTCTGCAAAATCAACTTTTATAGGAAATGGAGCATATAATACTACCTCTGGTTCATTTTCAACTATTTCAAATGGATTTGGAAATATTGCATCTGGTATAATGGCCACCATTGTCAATGGTGGCCATCCTCCTTATACTGCATATGGTAATAGAGCAACTGGTGATTGGTCATTTATTGGAAATGGATATTCAAACCTTGCATCTGGAAATAGTTCGCTTATTTCTGCTGGTATTGGAAACTCAGCAACAACAACAAGTGCTTCTGTTTTAAATGGAAGTGTTTGTTTGGCATCTGGTATAAGGTCCGTTGTTTTAAATGGTTCATCTACCAAGGCAACAAATATTTTTGCATTTGTTGGAACTGGGAAAAACCAAAATGCCTCTGGAGCTTATTCTTTTATAGCTGCTGGGGCTGAGAATGCAGCATCAAATGATAAATCTACTGTAGTTAATGGAAGAAGTAATACAGCTTCACAAGCTGGTTCAACTGTTATAAATGGTACAGGTAATACAGCTTCTGCTATTTTCGCTATAGCAATTGCTGGTTCTGGAAATACAGCATCTGGAAATCATTCATTTGTTGGAAACGGTAGAGGAAATACAGCTTCAAATCAATCAGCTGTTGTTTTAGCTGGTTCTGGTAACACAGTATCTGGTATAGCATCTTCAATTTTGGCTGGTATAAATAATACAATAACTGGTAACTATTCTGCAGCAATTGGACAATCACTTACAGGTTCGTCAAGTAATACACTTTATACACAGAATATAATTGCATCAGGAACAACTGTAATAGGTTCTACATTTGGAGTTCTTGGAACTTCAAGTTTTCACGGCCAATTAGACTTTCAAAAAAATAACCTTGTATATTTTAATAACTCAGCAGTAATATCTGAACAATATATATACACTGGCCAGACAACAAACGCAAACGAAACAATTCTTGCATCATTTACATTATCTGATGGAACAGCTAATGCATTTGATTTAAGCATCCTTGGTAGCAGCGGAGCTTATGTATATTCACTTAAGACACAGGCAACATACTCAGGAGAAACATCAACACTTCCTATATTAATTGGTTCAGAGGTTGTTAACGAGAACTATAGCAATTCAGGTATGACTGCTGGATTTTCTGCAACAACATTCCTTGGAGCTGGTGTATTAAGAATATATGTAAAAGGGTTGGCATCAACGAATGTTAACTGGATTGTAAGATGTAACTTAGATAAAATATATTAATTATGGCAAGAAGAGGATTTTCAAATGAAAATGACCTGGATTATTTATCAAATAGGAAGAGATATTGCTATTTTAAATAATATCAAGCCAAATCAAAAATAACAATATTTATCATTTTAAAAGAGCGTCAATAACTTTATGAAATCAATAGTCCTAAATTTCGAAATTAAAGGTGTAGAGCAATCAATTACAAACTTTGATGAGCTCCATAAATCTATTGCTGAAACAAATGAGGATTTAAAAGATATTGAAAATACTTCGAATTCAATAGATAAGACAACTGAAAAAACAAAAACTCTAAAGCAACAGCTAAAAGAGATGAAAAATGAACTTCTAAATCTGGATGAAGGTTCAGAAGAGTTCAAAAAAATGGCCATTGAAGCATCTGAACTTGAGGATAGAATTGGTGATGTTAATTCAAGGGTTAAAGCTTTTGCTTCAGATACAAAAAAACTCGATACAGTTATAGGGTCAATTCAGGGAATTGGAGCATCTTTTCAGGCTGTTACTGGAGTAATGGCATTAATGGGAGGAGAGTCTGAAAATCTTCAAAAGGCAATGCAAAAAATTGTCATTGTTCAAGGTATTTTGAATGGTGTAAATGAAGTAGCGAGGATATTAAATAAAGAACATATAGTTGGTGCTCAAATTCGAATTGCAATTGATAATGCCCAGGCTGCAACCACAGGTAAATTAACTCTTGCTCAGAAAATTCTTAATCAAACTATGAAAGCTAATCCAGTATTTTTGCTTATTGGAGGTTTCACAGCTCTTGCAGCAGCTTTTTCTTTATTTTCAGATAATGCTTCAGCTTCTGAGAGAGCTCAAAAGAAATTGAATGAGGCGATGGAGGCTGGCGATAAAGCAGCAGCCAAAGAAATAACTCAAATTCAAAGATTAACTGTAACAATAACAAATGTTAATGCTGGTTATGGTAATAAGAAAAAAGCTGTTGAAGATTTGGTTGCAATTGCTCCTGAATATCTTGAAGGAATAACTCTTGAAAATATTGGAACGCAGGAATCAATTGATAAGATTAAACAATACATCAAATTATCTTCAATAAAAGCAGAGGTTCAAGCACTTGAAGCGCAACTTCAGGAATCAATTTCGGCACGATTAACTTTGATGCGTAAAAAAGAGCAAGGAACTATTGAAGATTTAAGTTTTTCTGAATTAACGAGATTGACTGTACTTGCTGAAGAAGAATCTGCAATAAAAGGAATGATTGCAACGAGACAAATGCAAATTGATTCAATAAATAAAGAATCTAGCGTAAATGCAATGTCAGCAAAAGCTAAAATAGAAATAACAGAAAGAGAAAAAAAAGAAACAAAAGAAAAAGCAGATAACGAACTTTCTCTTGCAGACAGAAATAGACTTGCAATTGCTGAATTAAATATTCTCACAGCAAAAACATTCGAAGAAAAAAAGATGGCTGAGATTAAATTTTTAGAAATTCAAAATGAAATTAAACTTAATAATGAAAAATTTACAGCAGGTGAAATTCTATTGATTAATCAGCAACTTAACGATAATATAAAAAGAATAAATGATGAATTATTCACATATATGGAGATGCAAAATGCAACCAGATTGGATAATACAAAAATTAAAATAATTGATAATCAAAAAGAAATAAATGATTCAGTAGCTTTAGGCTTTGAACAATTTAAAATTCAACAAAAAAAAGCAAATGAATTCAGAATTTCTGAAGAAAAAGCATCTAATGACGCTTTATTAGCAGCACGAAATGAACTTCATAATGCAACATTTAATGCAGCTTCTAATGCGATTGGAGCATTGTCAAGTCTTGCTGGTAAAAATGAAAAATTAGCAAACACATTATTCATAACTGAAAAAGCGCTTGCGATAGGGAAAGTAATTGTTGATACAATTAAATCAAATGCTGCAGTAACAGCCGCTCAGGCAATTAAAGTAGCAGAATTAACTGCTATACCTTTAGGAGCTGGTTTGCCTTTTATACCAGCAGCAATTTCAGCATTTTCTGCAATAAAAAATGCGAATAGAATTTCTGCAGCAGGTTCTATTGCAGCATTAGCAGCAACAACATTCGCTAAATTTAAAACTGGTAGTTCTTCTGCTTCAGTTTCTGGTGGAGGTGGTGAAACTGCATCATCAGGAGGAGCAGCCTCATCAGGTGGCGGAGCATCAGCACCAATAACAGCCGCTATTCCTTCTCAACAGTTATTTGGAGTTGGCAATAATAAGTCAAATGTAACGCCATTTGGTCAAAGCACTCAAACACCAGGAGCTGCACCTCAGCCAATAATCATCCAAAATACAATATCAGCTGCTGAGATGACAACAGTTCAAAATGATTTAAGTGGAATCCAATCAATGGCCACTTTATCAATTAGAGGATAATTATAAATTTAGAGAGCGCTCATGGAGCGCTCATTAAAATAAGAAATATGAAAAACAATAGAAAAAGAAGAAGATTAAAATTCAGAGATGATGATGGGCAACTTGTTGGTTCCCTCAATTATATTTCAATTGTAACTGAGCCAGCTATTGGAGTTGAGTTCGAGCAATTTTCTGCTGAACAACTTGAGGTTGTTGAAAAGATGAAGTTCTCGGTTCTTGATGAAGACCAGATGATATTTGCTGGTCCAGCAATGATTCCAAATATTGGTATGATGCGTAAGGACAGAATGACTGGTGAAATGTACGATGGGTATTTTACAGAAGAAGATATTGATGATGCTGTATTCCTTTACCACAGATATGGAAAAATGAACGAAAGTAAATTTGAGCATAAATCATTCTCTACAACCGATGAGATATTCTTGCTCCACGACTGGAGAATCCTTGACCCTAACAATGATACCGCAAATGCTATGGGATATGACACTTCAAAATTGCCAGTTAAGACCTGGTTTGTAATGTTTAAATGTACAAATCCAGAAATGTGGAAGCAACTCAAGGAAAGTAACTTTAAGGGATTCTCAGTTGAATCTGAAATCTTAATAGAAGACTTTTCAACGCTTGCTGAGGAAATAAAAATATCTAAGCAGGAACAAGTTGACGTTGTATCAGAAGGCGAGATTAGCGAGCTTGAGCAGATAATTGAGACAGGGGTTCCAGTTAAAGGAAAATACTCAATGGTATACAACCTAATTAAGGATATATTGTTTGCTGAGGGATTAAATGACGAGGCAAAATATAGATTAATGAGAAAAATTTTAAAGAAAGTTTAACCCAATTTTGAATTTGACATATATATGTTAAATTCTCATTTAAAAATAAGATTTAAAAATGGAAAACAAATCAGAAAACAATGTTTCTTTCGGAGAGAAAATGATTAAAGCAATGAAAGAAATATTTTCAGCAACAGAGGCTCCAGTAGAAGCTAATGCAGAAGTTGCAGAGACACAAGAATATAAATTTATGGATATGAAACTTGAGGATGGTGTAACCATTGTTTCTGTTGATGAAGATTTTGTTGTTGATGCTATTCTTTATATCGTTGATGACTCAGGAAGAAATCCTGCACAACCTGGTGACTATAAGCTTGAAGACGGCAGATTAATTGTTGTTGGTGAAGCTGGAGTTATCGTTGAAGTAAAAGAGCCAATGATGGAAGAGGAAGAAATGGCAGCAGCTGGTCCAACTCTTGAAGAAAGAATTAAAGGACTTGAAGATGCTCTTACAGTTCTTGTAGAAGGAATGAAAGCAAGCAAAAAAGCTGATGGAGAAAAATTCTCTAAGCTTGAGGCTGAGAATGCAGAACTTAAGGCTGAAAAAGAAAAACTTAAAAATGCACCAATGGTTAAACCAACAGTTGTTGCAAAATTCAACGAAGAAAAATCAAACAAAGAAATGTCAAGACTTGATAGAATTCAAGCTTTGAGAGATTCAAAAGAAAATAATTAATTAACAAAAAACATTTTAAGAAAATGAAAAACAAAAAAGTAACATCAGAGGACTTCTCCTTGACCGTTTCTGCCCTTGCTACCTATACAGATGAGATTTCATTTGGACTTGGTAAAGAAGTAATCTTGGGAGCAAACACTTTAAAGGATGAGCTTATCTCTGTTAAATTTGGAGTTAAAGGCGCAAGCTTTACAATTCCTTTGGTAACCAACACAATTTATGCAGTTCCTGGTGGAGCTGGTGCATTTACTGCGTCTGGTGCAACTACAATGATTGACAACGGTGGTACAATGACTGCTATCTCTGTACAAGATTCAATCTACCCTGGAACATTGAAGGATTACTTCTATGACCTTTATATGAGAAATTCATTAAATGGTGCTGAAGACCTTGGTTCAATGGAAGCAGTATTTGTTGACTCTAAATTAGAGAAAACATCAGAAGTTGTTGACCAACTTATCTGGCAAGGTGCGAACTCTTCTCCAAAATATGCTACCACAACTGGTAACAACACACTTTTGGATGGTGTTCTTCAAAAAGCATACGCTGCTTCTGCATCTACAAACAACATCACAGCTACAGCCATAACACCTACTAATGCCGTTATTGTGGTTGATGCTTACTTGAATTCAGTTGCAACAAACACTCCTGAAATCATCAACAACTGCAGACTTTACTTGTCACCTGCTGAGTTCCAAAATTATTTGCTTGGTATTACTAAGACTTATAATATGAATATGAACTTGATTGAAACTGACCAAGTAAAATCAGTTCTTCACCCAGGTTCTATTGGACTTAGAGTTCACAGAACAAATGGACTTCACGGAGTATCTGCTAAAACAATCATTACTTCAAAAGAGAATGTTTGGGTTGCTATCTCTGATGAGTCAGACCTTGAATACAAAATCTTCTACAGCAATTACCTTAGAGCTTATTGCTTCGAATTTAACTGTAAACTTGGTGTTGCATTTGCTCAACCAGAGCTTGTTAACAAGATTGCTTAATTCTAAGCTAAAAAAGAAAGAAATAATAAGGGTGGTATAAAGCCACCCTTTTTAAAATATGGAAGAAGAAGTTTGGAAAATAATTAAAGGTTTTGAATCTTATAAAGTTTCTAATTTTGGAAGAGTTAAGAGCTCAATAGGTAAAGAAAAAATACTTAAACCAGTTATTAATAGAGGTGGATATTTATCTCAAAAATTAAATGGAAAGAGATTTTTAATACATCGTTTAGTTGCTAATGCTTTTTTAGAAAATAAAGAAAATAAACCTCAAGTAAATCATAAAGATAAAAATAGACAAAACAATAATCTATCAAATCTTGAGTGGAGTACATATCTTGAGAATATGAATCATAAATATGGCAAACCAAATATTGAGTTATTTTCAAGACTAATTAAAGAAAGAATTAGACAAATTATTCCACTATAAATAATATTATTAACAAAAAAAAATTAAAATACGATGTGTACAATAACAACAGGATATGATTCCTTAGGAATTTGCAGAAACTATCAAACTGGTGTGCAGAAATTCGACATCAGAAAATGGTCTGGTGAGACTGTATGGTCCGCAAATTCAGATGACCAACTTACTGGTTGCACTAATACCACAGCAGCATTTTATGAAGTAACTCAAAAATTTGAGCAAGGAGAATTCATTCCTGGAGAAGGTGTTCACGATGCTACAGGAGTTGCTCCAGCTGCTTATACAAACAGAGTTATCTTCCATTTAATGAAATGGCAAAACTCTTTGAGAAATTTCACTTATACAATTGCACAAGTTGAAGTTGAAATTATTGCTACTCTTAATGATGGTACACACTGGCTTAGTGGTTCTGAAAACGGTGCCAATGTAACAGCAAGTGCTCCAACTGTAGGTAAAACAATTAACGAATTCGCAGGTTCACTTATAACCTTCGAAGCAAAAGAAAGCAAGCCAGCATTCCAAGTAGCTTCTTCTCTTTACTCTACCCTCACAATTTCTTAATTGAATTAAACAATTCAATAAACAAGAAATTGCAAAAGATTTTGGAAAATTTGAAATGAGTGCCTCATGGCACTCATTTCTTATTTTAAGCCAAAATGGAAAAATTTATATCTATTATTAAGAAAAAACTTGAAATTATGGCTTGCAAATGCAAATTAAAATTAAAAGAAGGAAAAGCTGAAGTTAGAACTTCAGAGTTCTTAACCAAAAGTGTTCACCTTGGAAAGATAAATGAAGCTCAATATACATTTTTTGCAGATTTTTTTCCAGATGCATTTGAAATGGTTAAATGTTCTGAGTGCCAATCAGACAAAATTGAGGATAAAAAAGAAAAGAAGAAGAAATAATGAATATCAAGTTAATCAATGGTCAATCTAATAGAATGGTGCTGCCATTATCAGAGGCTGTTACAATAACAGCTTCAACAGCCTATTTCCTATTTAAGCTCACAGACCTAACAACAAACGATACAACTTATTTCACAGCTCCTGATTCTTCAACAAACCTAATTAATTACAATGAATTTGAGGTTACTTTGACAGGCTCGGCATATACAAACCTTACTGCAGGCACAATTAACCTTCATAAGGGACAGTATAACTATGCAGCCTATCAAATGACAGGGCAAACAAACTTAAGTTTAACTGGTGTAACAGGAGGAATTCTTAAGCAAGGTATAATCAATGTTATTGGAGATGCTCCAGAAACACATATTGATGCAACATATACTGGTTCAAGTATTGTATACAATTATTATAATCCTTATGCGTAATTTTTATATATATGCACATATGAAGATTTCTGATGGAACTCCTTTTTATATTGGAAAGGGTTATGGAAGAAGAGCTTTTAGAAAAAATAATAGAAGTAAGACACAAAGAAAAAGATTTCAAATTCTAAAATAGATAAAACTATAATTTGGAGATTAAATAATAGACAAGCTGAATGGAAAGAATGTATTGAATGTGGTTGTGGTTTTTTAACAAGAACTGATTCTAAAGGAAAATACTGCTCAAATTTTTGCAATTTAAAAGTTGCAAGGTCTAAAAAACAAATCAAATAAAATAACAAATGGAAAATTCACAAATACAAATAGCATACTTCTCAAAGGCTGGAACAATGACTGTTGCCATTCCTTCAGAAGTTATGACAAATAAGGACCCATATATTCGATTTGGAAAGAATAACCTGGCTCCTCAAGAGTATTGCACTCTATACAATCAAGCTTCTTATCTACACAAGAAATTGATTGACCTTAAATCAGATATGATTGCCTCAAAGGGATGGAAAGAAGTAGATGCGCTTAAGCCATTTATTGATAACTCATATTGCGAGGAAAGTTTAAATGAAATAGCTCTTGATATAGCTAAGGATTTTGTTATGTCAAACTATTTCTGCCTTAAAGTTATCTGGACAGCAGCTGGAAAGATTGGATATGTTGAGAGGGTTCCATTTGAAATGATGAGAATTGCTAAGCCAACCTGCAAGGAAGATGCTGGAAAGATTAAAGGATTCTATATTAACCCAGATTGGGCTGATAAAAAGAGTCCATACTTCTATTTGCCAGCATTTAATCCAGAAAACTATCTTGAGTGCCCAGAGCAAATTCTTTATGTTAGAAAAAAGACACCAGGAATGCTATGGTATACACTTCCATATTATTCACCAGGTTTAAACTGGCTAAGACTTTCTGAAGCAATTGGTTCATTTAAGCTTGCAGATATTAAAAATGGTATGTTCCCAAATATTATCATTACAAATAGAACTGGAGCCAATCCTACACCAGAGCAAATGCAAGCTGAATATGATATGATGAATGCTAAGTTTGGTGGAGAAAAGAATGCATCAGGTTCATTCCTTATATGGGCCAACCCTGGAGAGGAGCCAACCATTACAACGCTTAACTCAAATACAAATGACCAGAAGTTTAAAGACATCCTGCAGTATATTGAGGAGGCAACCATAAGAATGCACGGGTTCACAAGTTCTGTTGCTGGCCTTGATGTTGCTGGGAGGCTATCTTCTTCTAAGAATGAGATTATTGACAATGTTGAAATGATTGTAACCAAAGAAGTAAAGCCTGCGCAGAAGATAATAGAAAGAGCCTTCAACAAATTGGCTGCAATAAATGGCCTTCCAGAAATGGAGCTTGAGGACTTTACAATGTTCGAGCCAGTTGATGAGCAAAAGACTGCGACAACTGATGACCTACTTAAGATAACTGACGCATATTCTAAAGGAAAATTAATATATGATTCAGCAGCTGCTATAATGAAGCAATTGTTTAGGTATGATGAAGAAACAACTGGAGCAATTCTTGGTCCAAGACCAATTGTTACTCCTCAAATTGAACAATAAAAAAAATTAAATAACAATATGGAATCAGGTATATATATAATTAAGAATTTGGTAAATGGAAAGGTTTATGTTGGTAGTTCTGTAAATTTACACAGAAGATGGGTAGTGCATAAATATAGATTAAAAGCAAATAAACATCATTCTATTAAATTACAAAATTCTTGGAATAAATATGGTTCAGATGCATTTGAATTTATAACTATTCAACTTTGTAAAAAAGAAAATTTAATAACAGAAGAACAATATTGGATTGATTGGTTTGATTCATATTTAATTGGATATAATTGCACTCCAAAAGCCGCTAATTCAAATTTTGGAGCCAAACATAGTGAAGAAACTAAAAAAATAAATTCTGATTTAAGAAAAGGAAAAAGAATTTCTATTAAAACTGAATTTAAAAAAGGTAATATTCCTTGGAATAAAGATTTAAAATGGTCAGATGATATTAAAAATAAAATGAGAAAACCAAAATCAACACCAAACTGGAGAAAAGGAAAAACAAGATTTGACCTTAATCAAATAAAAGAACTTAATAACAATGGAATATCACAAAAAGAAATTGCAAAAATTATTAACACAGACCAAGGTACAGTAAGTAGATATATTAATAAATATAATTTAAAATAAAATGAGTCAAAATTCGGGAAGCACCAGAACCCTTTTCGTATCACCAGAGTTCACAAAGAGCTGGCTTGGAATAGATTCTAATGTGGATGATGCAATCATCACCAGAACTTTGCGTTTAGCTGAAGATAAGCATATCAAGGCTATTGCTGGTGGAACACTATACTATTCACTTATTGATAAAATAAGCACAAATACACTTACAGGTAATTATAAGTTCCTTATGGATAACTTTGTAATTCCTTGCCTAATGGAATATTTCCTATGGGAATTCACATACACAGGTTCCTATAAGTTTAAGAATATAGGGATGACAAAGCAGACATCAGAGAATTCTGAATCTGTTCCAGAATCTGAAAGAAATGCTATAAGGAATTCAATTATGCAGAATGCTATGGCATATGAGGATGCTCTTATTAGAGAAACAAGAGTAAATTCAGCTAATTATCCAGAGATAAATACAATTGAACCTGATATGAATGCTCCAAGAGCTGAGGCATACCGTTCAAGTATTTTTATTCCTGGAACTTATGATAGAGGTAAATGGAATTCTGAAGACCTTTATAACTAATAAAATTTTAATAAAACACAATGGAACCAGAATCAGTAAGTATATTAATGAATCTATTAAACCTATCACCAGTTATTGCTGTGCTTGTATGGGTTGTTTATTATTTTAAGCGAGAAATCGAGGCAAAGAATCTTGAGATAAAGGAATTGAACCAGGCTTTAAGAGATACTCAGAAGGAAGGTATATTGACAATCAATAAACTTACAGATGTGGTGCAAGACCTTAGAGACTTAATTAAAGAAAAACTTAAGTAATTATGGACGACAAGAAGAAAAGCTCATCGAATGAGAAGATTTTAAAGGCTGTATGGGAAAAGCTATTTGATACACTTGACGAATTGCATACAGAGATAAAGGAAAAGTTAAATAGCGAAAAGGAAAAACAACAGCCAATCCAATCTAAATGAAGACAATTATAATTGATAACGGTCACGGAAGCGAAACTCCAGGAAAACGTTCTCCAAAGTTCTCTGATGGAACCCAGATGTTCGAATTTGAGTTTAATAGAGCTATTGCCTGGAGACTTGCAGACCTCCTTGAGAAAGAATCAATTCCTCATATTAATCTTGTGCCAGAGCAAACAGATATTTCTTTGCCAGAGAGATGTAAGAGAGCGAATGCTGCCTATAAGCAAGACAATAGCTGCATCCTGATTTCAATCCACGCTAACGCTGCATCTGCTCCTGAGGCAAATGGATATGAAGTATTCACAACTCCTGGCCAAACAAAGAGTGATGCAATTGCCACTGCAATCTTCAATGCTTATAAGGCTGAGTTTCCAGAACTAAAGGCAAGAGTTGATTTATCAGACAAGGACCCAGATAAAGAGGAGCACTTCTATATAATCAAGAATACGCATTGTCCTGCAGTTTTAATTGAATGTGGTTTTATGTCAAACGAAAAGGAATGCAGATTGCTTCTTGATGAGAGATTTAGAGATAGAATTGCCAAGGCTATATTTAATGGATTGAAGGAAATATGCTTGTAGGAATGTTGCTTGGTGCTGTTGCACTATTTGGGGTTATGCTATTTGATGCCTGGCTCCATAAAAGAAATAACGGGGAATAAATGTTTTTAGACATTTGATGGTTTACTGTCAAATGGACCAGGCTCGATGCCTGATTCTCCACAAATGCAATTTTGCCCGATTGGCCAGGGAACTGCCTGCAAAGCAGTTTTAGCTCAGTTCGATTCTGAGAGATTGCTCAAACGACAATATGTTAATGGCAGCATAAGCAAGGATTGCGAAGGTTGCAAAAATGAAAAGAGCGCTCATTAGCGCTCTTTCCTATTTTCATTAATCTTTTATTAATTATCTATCCTAAGTGAATCACAGCTGGCTGCACCAGTTACATCAAGACTGACAACACTTGTATCATTCCTCCACACATTGAATGTATAGTGGTCTAATTGATTTGATGCTGCATAATATTGAAAGTTATATGTGATTGATACAGGAATTGTATCCGAATAATAGAAGTCATACACCTTCAATTGATTTACATCTGAATCATCAATCCAGGAAATCCAAGAAATACCAGTTGAATCAACTTGAAGAAGTGAATCAATTATTTCTTGGCAAAGACAATTGGGTTATCATTACAAACTGGCTCCTGATTCATCATTGAACTGGAGATTATTATTTCTGCCTTAATTAACATTTTCTCTTTCGTCACCTATTTTAAGCAATCTCATCTTCGATAAGACCTTTCCTGTACCAAGATGAACCTCATAGGTTGCCGCAGTACACTTATATATTCTACCAGCAAGCCAAAGAGCTTCCTTGTTTTTAACATACTCCCATTCCTCTTTGCTATCAAACTGGCAATGTGCATCAAATTCTTCTTCACTTTCAATCTCTGTTTTTGCCAGGTCAATATGTTGAAGCATATTGTACTTAGACCCAGGAACTGTAAATTGAATTCCTCCATCAGCCATTGTAGCTATCCCACTTGTGTGGACTGTTTTTACAGCAAATTTCTGCTCCATTGGAGCATCATCATCAATCAGGACAGAGATGTCATACATCAATCTGTCAATCTCGTTTCTAAGAGCCTTATTTTGCTCCTTCAATTTTTGATATGAACTTTTCTTTTTCATTTTCTATTCATTCTTTCTGTTATTAATTGAACAATGACAAATAGATTGTCAATATCCTCCTTCTTTTCCATTCCATTGATTGCCTTCATTTCAATCTTTTCGAACTCCTTAAGCTCATCTGGTAGCATATATGGAACCAATTGCTTAATGTGGTTCAAGGCTGCTATCGCTTCATCTCTCATTGCTTAAGTATTTTTATCAATTAAACCTTCATTCCTAAGATAATAAAGAGCAAGATGTGCAAGCAATAAGGAATTATCTTCAGTTATACCAAATTCTTTTGCCATATCCTTGGTTATTCTAAGCTTCATCTTTTGTTCCTTTGTGGCGTTTAACATATTCTCGTCAAACCACTCACATATTCTTTCTGTTGAATTCATTCTATTTCTATATTTAGATGTTCAATTTGATTGTTTATTTCTTCTGTTAATTCTTCTTCATCCATCTCATCAATTCGATTTGACAATTCAATGTAACCATCAACCAAATCATTTTCTTTGAATCTTTGTTTTTCATCTTCATCTTGTGGTGTTATAAGCCAACGAAGAAATTCTCTTTTTTTGTTTAAATTTTCCATTTATTCTAATTTTATAAAAAGCACCTGGAGAAACGAGCGACCATTTAAAAACTCCAGATGCCTAAAGAATGACT
>JACCDG011722422.1_pt1 | contig 31416 bp, 40 predicted proteins | sample 7442471 | NCBI WGS metagenome assembly JACCDG01 (sample SAMN15323444, study PRJNA562643) | freshwater metagenome | isolation source: river surface water | place: USA:Blue River Watershed | collected 2017-08-17 | reverse complement strand
TAGTATGCAGCAATTCGAAATCGCGTGTTTGTACTGGACACACCACTATTGGTGTTCCGGCTGTTACGATATAGGTTGCGGTATCGAGTCGTTCACCCCTGTTTAGACGCTTTTGTTGCTTGCATAACGTGCACTTCATGCCGTCATCACAACAATCAGCACAATCATCCAAAGTCATGTTACATCCGCATGTTGTTCCCCACAATCTTTGGGGATTAATACTCGCAACATCCACAATTCGACGGACTTCATCGGGCAAAGGAAGTTGTAATGCATCGATGTTTACATTTTGCGCGATGCCGTTACTATAAACGTTGTCGACGTCACACGTGTCGATGTCTGCATGGTTCGTAATGAAATTTGCTATACGCTCGAAAAGCTTGATGCCAAATTTTTGCTCACTATCAAATCTAGGATCCCCGAAGATTGCGGGATAGTATCTATTGTATAGCGTCGGCGAGTTTGCAACCATAAATCCTGGCATTGCATCCTTTAGTGCTTGTGTAAGGTCGAAGTTTTCATTGATTTTTCGGAACGCGTTGTAATCGTACAGACTATTGATCGTGAACGGGTCCGTGGAACCCGTCAATGTTATTGCTATAGCGTTAATATATGCCGTTACAGATCCTTGCAATGTACTCGTGCCCGTAGTGCACGTATTAACCGTGGTTTTGTAGTATGGTGTACTCGTTAAACAGTGCTGCACCGCCTGAAATGAAAAGTTTCCGAAGTCGCTACTCGATACGGAGCTAGTTAACGTAAGCGTGGCTGTTCCGTATTGATTGATATTGTGCACAATGTAAGGCCATGATAACCTTGTGTCTTTGATGGTGACTATAACGGGAACATCAACACCAACATATTGTGTAGCGCAAAATGGTTCAATGCCATCGTGCGTTATGCTAACGTATGTATTTGTCGAATTTGCAGAAATGGGTTGAATTGTTAGTGCAGATGCAGCATACACACGACTATTAATTTCAACATTGTTGTCGTATTTTAGCAGTGTAGCCCAGATTGTTGGATTTCCGGGGCTATGATCTAGCATGTTGACGCATGCGGATCCGCACCAAGCTGCTGAGACACTATCATTGATCACCACAGCAGTTGTGGGAATACTGATGGTTTCCAATGGGTCGGAAAAGTATGTATCGCTTACATCATAAAACCCCCAGTACGGAAGGAGATGATCGAAGAATTGAACGGGTGTACGAAAGGGCAAACTAGAGCTGTTTTGCAGGTACACCACTACATTATGAGGTGGTGGTGACGTGCTCGTAATTGATATTGTTAGCAAAGAGGCAATTCCAGCGGTTATTGAAGGCTGCATCGATATCGTTACCGCATCACGGTATGGGGTGTACGCAGTAACAGAGGATGTGGTAACGTACGACCTGTTTGTGTAATCACACGCAACATGTTTGATTGTATATATCCCCGGAAGTGTGTATGCGTGTGTTATTGGGGTGCCGAACTCGACACTACCATCGTCAAAGTACCACACGTGCTTGGCAATCTTTGTGTCTGTTTCAACGGCAGACAGTGTAATTGTAGAACCGATTGGTGCATTGATGTGATCAATGTAGAAGGAAGATGGATTGATTGTAATCATTAAACTTCAAAGGTGCTGTACGCTCTAACGTCCTTATTGACGACGATTCTATCAATGATGTTTGACGCATTATTGAAATGAGCAATTTGGAAGTTGGACATCTGGAATGTTGACGTGATGTTAGTTAAACTCTGTTCGGGGTAGGTAGAATCCCACAGATAAAGAGATATTCCAGGAACTTGAGTGCCTGTTACACTGTTAACCGTATACACCTGTTGCACACCATTAATCGCGATTATGTCGCTGACCATCTTGCTAATGTCAATGGTTTGACCGATTTGCTGGTTAGTGATTTGGAAATACCCGGTAATAATCGCCGCAACTTCGCTTTGAATCAGCGATGGAGATTTGATTGACTTAGCATCTTGTGTGATTACTAAGCGAGTGTCGCTTATATCTCGTTGGGTGATCGTATTTGAGGTCCGGACTCCAAAATCGCATGTAATGTAAATTGGATCTACAAACATTACTTCGCTTGTCGCAGTCTTTATTTTAGCTGCTGCGGTTTTGATTTTTTGTTTTAATGCTGGAGACAAGTACAATGTTTGCTTTACTGCGGGGTTTGCCGTTTTAGGTACCGCAACGATGTAGATGTTATTGAAGTTACATGTCGTCCCAAAACGTATTTGGTTAAACAGGGGTCGACCGGCGCTACTCGGATCTGTTAGTCCCAGATCGTGGTAGTATTTCATATATTGGTCAAGATACTGTGCATTATTGCAAACAAACACGTCGTGCACCACATTAGCGAAGTTTGTTTGCACAAATGCTTTGTAGTCGTCTTCGTGAACTAGCCTATACTGAGATCTGAACGTGTTTGGTGCACGGTCGCGCATTTCCTTGACGCCATCACCAACGGAAAAATACGTTGATCCTACACTACTGTTAAATACCAAACTCGACCTCATCGATGTTGTGGTCATTCGAGTGAACATTGATGTTGTTTCGGTATCCGCAATTATCGACCGTAATCTGATTGTATCAAAGGCTGTCATTGCACGATTGTTTATCGCACCAGATCCAACCTCTCCATTGGATCCATCGGTTTTCAAGTAATAAACGGCTATCTGATCACCTTGTTGGAGTTGTTTGCCGTTGATATCATCACCAAATTGCAGCTCATATCGCTTGTTGTGGTTCAGTCTGATGGTATATGCACGTTCTTGCCCCAATAGTGGATATAGACTTTCCGATGCATTCCATTTGTGCCATGTGTCAGTATCAGCCTCAAGCACGTACACGTTAATGTTGAAATGATCAATGGTTGTTTTGTCGTCAACAGAAAGGTACAGGATTTCGTTTGCAATACCTGCAGCAGACAATGTACTATGTTCGACAAATGTTCCCTGATACAACAGCTTTTCTCGAGATACACTATTCAGGCTCTCAATTGAGGAGTTTGTGGTTTTTGCAAACACAATGTCTTCGTTTGTGCTGAATTTTACACCACCTGCGTCTATCGAAGAATACCGGGGAATAATGTAAAACCCCTTGTTTAGCCCCTGGGCCGAAAGTGTGAACGCTAGTGTTGAGGTTTGTGCACCAATTGGGTTATAGCCAAGAGACTTGACCACACGGTTCATGTTTTTGTACACGTTTGAGTCAACAAATTTGTTTTCTCCCGATTGTTCATTAACATACAACAACATTACACTCATCACATAACCTAATGATTGATGAATGGCCGCAAGATTACTTCCGGTAAGGTCTTGTTCGGTAAACACAGAATTGGAACGGAGACTATCGTTAATCAGTTGTGTAAAGGTTACCCCATTGAATGTGAGATACCCACTTTTATCGGTTGAAAATGAGGTTTTTGGCATGGTTATATTTGTTGAATGGTTCCCGACGTGCGATCAATGACGATGCCCGTCTTATCTTGTTGTTTGATCCGACGATTCGAAAATATGATTTCTATGTCATATTTTTGTAAGTCGGTATTGGATACTACTGTAATTTTTTCAAGTTTAACTTGAGGGACGAATCGCTCAATTTGCCCGCGGATGTACCGACCAATGACGTACCCACGATCGCGCGATACTGGCTCAAAGAGGTATTGGTTGAGGTTACACCCATATGTCGGTTCGAGCACCATTTCACCCGGAAGCGTTGAAATCAGATTGCCAATTCTAATACGAAGAGCAGCCATATCTGTCAAAGTTGCAACATCATTTTGCTGTGTTCGTCGATTTGCTGTGATATCGTTGGTCTGTGTTTGAATGTCAAGCCTAAGATCCACAAACAAATGTTTGCCGTTCTGTGGGTTATTTAAATTGCTAATGACAATCGCCATGATGTGTATTTATCAGTAGAGATGCTTTAGTACAAAGTATAAATACACGTTACATGAACAAACGCCAAAACCCCCTTCAAAAACTTGCTGGTGTAATATCAAAATTGCAAACAATGCAGGAAGCCGCACCCGAAGACATGCAGTCAAGTCAAGTAAAGTATTCGGGTAAGTTTGAGGATTATTACGGAGAGCCAATAACAATTGAGGTGTTATACGATGATGACATTTCGCTCGGAAATGCCACCATTAGACATGGCCACCGTGTAATCAATATCAAATTCAAGACCGGCGGAGCCGGTGTTATTGACTATCGGTTAACCAAAGGGTCAGAGCTCGACCTAGTTGAAGTCGTTTTAGCCTTAGCAACTGACATGCAGCCCCTGTAAGTATACAGATGGATTCCACATTCAAACAATTGGCCGAATCAATATCCCTTCGTTACACACAGGGCGGGTTCGTCGAACAAGATTACGTCACATTCAAGAAGGATGTAATGAAACACCCCGATATCGTGTCTCGCCCTGCTGGTTACCGCGAAGCTATTATGGAGATGATCAATAGCAAGATGAACATGAAAATTGCTTCGATTAAACCCGTGCGGTACTCATCGGGACCAAGCGCTACAATGAACTACTTGGCTGACGTGGTTTTGGAATCGGCCCCAGGTCTCGCATCGTACATTATCACCGTTCCAACAGACGTACTGGAGGTTGCGACCGAATACAATAGCTGGCCGAACGTACCAGATGGCATCAAGCACGACTACAACAAAACACAAAGCGTGCCGCCAGCTCCGGATCAAACAATGGCACAGGACACACATCGTCAATTGAGACGGAAGTAACATGAACAATGACATACAAGGCATAAACGAAGCATACCGGGGAACATTCTTTGTCAATGCCAATGAGGAAGAAATTATTGGGCTGTTCAGTAACCCACGTACAGAGATGAGGGGAATCGAACACCTTTACCAGCTAACGAAAGATGGTACTCTGGACAAGTCTGCGTTTACACGAATCGTGTATCGAATTGCGAAAATTGGCTAGGTTACCCACAATCCGTCGGGCTTAATGTAAAGGCGATCCTCTTGATTGACGATCGCCTTTCTTACGTCCTGTAAAGACAAGTCACACCAAACAACATTCACACCCGGATGTTGGGGGGTCAAATATGATGAATCGAACGTTTCTCCGCAATATCGAATATAATCTCCCACAAGAGCATCGTCATTTGTAACGACGATTGACCCCGAAGATTGTTCGCCGGAGATGAAGCTACGAGCTGTTGGTCCGAGAATCACAGCGTAGTAGCCAGGTCGGACCTGGTTAATTACAGCCAATGAACGACCCAGGAGGTCCTGAGATCGCCTTGCCGCAGCAACTGCACTTGTATGTAGCTGTTGAGTAGTCATCTGAAATGAATTGTAGAATCAAAATGCCACTGTCACACTCAACACACTCCATCTCCTCAGGCAGAAGTTGGGATGGCAGTACTGCTGTGATTGATTGATTAATCATTGGAACATGCAGTTTGCAATTGCAGTATCGATGCGAAGAAGTTGATTTCGGGATCCATGACAATGCTGTGACGATACATCGCTTCACTGAGTACCAAAAGCATTGTTCGCTTGCAAGGAGTATCGATATTGCTATCGTGAATACACTGAAACAGGTTGCGCATTAAATCGTGGTAGTCGTTAGCGAATTTGATTTCGTTTTCTAGCCAAACCCGACGTAGTTGTTCCAACGGAATGCCACTGCGCACCTTTTGCAAGATCTCATTAGCGAACTCGAGATCTTTAACCTGTAGTCTCTCTAAGTTGATATTGACCTCACCCGTAACGCAGAATTTCTGCAAGTACTGGATGGTTTTGCGGATATCCGGATACGCAAACAGCACCAGACGCGCAAGAAGCTGCTTTTGCTCAGGGGGGAACACAATTCCCTCCGCATGAATAATCTCAATCATTCGCTTGATAATTGCAGCAGGTGGCGGCTTGTCGAACTTGATATCAACACACCGGCTAGCCAGCGGTTTAGACACCTTGTTGAGATAGTTGGTTGTCAGAATGAATCGCACATTGTGGCTGCATTCCTCCATCACATTGCGCAATGCCTGTTGCGCACTAGATTTACCAGCACCGGATGTTACCGAGCTTAAGCCGTCAACCTCATCAAGAATGACGATTTTAACATTGCCGTCGAACGATTTGGCCATGGAGAATCCCATGATCTCATTACGAATGACGTCGATGCCTGTCTTTTCCGATGCATTGATGTACAGAATATCATTCTTTGTGAGGCCCAAAATTTCTGTCGCTATAATCTTAGCTAGGGACGTTTTTCCCAAACCCTGACATCCATGCAGCAATAAGTGTGGGACATCGCGCTTGAGTTTTAGTTGTTGCAAATACGTTAACGTTGCTTCGTCTGCTATGAAACTATCAAGTGTATGCGGACGGTACTTTTCCACCCACAAGCTGTCGAAAATTGAACTACTCATATTGAATTGGGTTTGTCGCGTTTTTAACGTAACTGATGTTGTGAGCAATTGCTTCGTTGATTAACCGCTTCTCTTCATGCCAATTTGACTGGGGAATGTTAAAATCAACGTGCTTTTTGCTCTTTCCATTGATCAACCCAGTCGGCGAATCGTCGTATTTAATCGTTTGGATTCCGTGCCAAATTGGTGAGGAGCTGTCCATACTATCGGCCATCTGCAATTGTGGAATCAACTGTATTTCAGATGGTGAACTGGCACCCAAATAGTGGTGCCATGTCGAATTGCTGTAATGACCGCTGCGTTTGAGAAACAAGGATCCATACAATCGATTGTGAGAAACGTCAGTTGTGCCTGTTAGCGTACAGAATGCATTAGGTAACGCAAGAATGGACATGCCAATTACATCGACCCCTTGGGTGGTCATTTCAATGTAACAAGACATCCAGTCTTTATAATTGCCAACCTCACTTTGAGGCACGCCCATTACCCCAGGGCAATTCTTATACCTCGTCCGTACAACATCACGGAATGCATCAAGAGCATTAAGAGTTTTGTTGGACGGCCGACCCGGATAATCTGGCGCAACAATCACGTGGGGGTTTATTCCGCTACCGTCTATCAGATCTAGCAATTGTTCCGTTTCAATTCCCTCGCCCAACTCGTAGGCAGAATTGTCCATAAAGATCAAATCCCCACGAGCGCGTCGATCCTTGTAGAAATCACAATACGTCTGATCCTTGCATAAGTGAGCAAGACATAGGTGAAAGTTGGCATTGTCTGGAACGAAATCGAGGTAGTTGATCGGCGCAATGTACCCAAAGTGAATGTGCTGCATTTCTGCAGGCGGAATGCCCATCAAGGCAACCAATCTTGTGTGTGCTAACGCATTCCACCGTGCGGTGGGGTGTATCATGTTGTTCATTGCTTTGTGATTACGCATATTCTATCAAGCCAAGCTATGATTTTATCAAGCCCCATTTCAAAATCTACCTTGTCTATTTTGTCAAATGACAATCCTTGATCCTTGGCGGCTGCCCTGATGTTCCATCGCAGTCTACGTTCTTCAACCCCTGGATCCACCCATATCATGGTTATCCGATTAAGCCCGAATAACACAAACAAGTACTCGATAATGTCGGGCTGTCGAATGCCATCGACGATTGCACCTCCAAACTGTTCGACAGATGCGGCAATCTGAATATCAAGCGCCTCGCATATTGTTTCAGTCTGATCTGCAGTATTTTGCAATGACTCTCTATCGTGTGTATTGACAATTGACGCAACAATCTTGCTGACGGGGATGTGTGTGTATCCTGTCTTTTGTGCAATTTGTTTACTTAGCGTTGATTTTCCGCTGCATATTGGTCCGCAGATCAGCACAATGGGTGCTTGTTCGATATCATTGAGGAGTTTAGTTGTTAGAGTCATACTGTTACAATAGCGCCATTTTCACCGTCTTCCAACACTTGACAGCTATCCAATGAAAACTCTGTCACCAATTGGCCAGCAATCATTTCGCAACTGCGCGAGCCAAATATCAGTAGATTCTTTTCATCACTCCAAAAACATTGGCCGAGATACTCGCGCATTGCATGTCCCAGTTGGATAATCTCAATGTCTCTGTCAGAGTGTTTCACAGACTTGCGCGCCTCAATGTGGAATACATGACGATGGTCGTGCCTGAGATAGTCAACCTCTTCGATTGGGCAATTAGGCCAGCTATGAGTACCCTCAGCTTGCAGCTTAACGATAATCTGTACTGTGCGCTTTGGATCTAATTGTGAACACCCCAAATCACGTTTGGCATCATCCATTAATGTAGAAACAAGGTAAGTTCTCGGATCTTTACCCTGATCGAGAAGTGAGCAAGCCGCTGCCCAAGTCCAGCTAATAGCTTCCCAGGGGCTCATGTCACTTAGCTGATCCATTTGTTTTCTTGCGTTAGATACTAGTGTGTTATTCATTTGTTTTGCCATTGGCCATCATACAACTCTGATTCATCCGCCACACATGCAATGAATTGGGCAATTCGTTCGCCCAAACCCAGGTATATTTGGGGGACATTGACGTGCAAAAATGCTCCCATGTAATCCGTCTTAAACCCCGGATCATACAGCCCACTGGTTACCATTGCACCAATTCTTGCAAGCGATGATCGGTGCTTAATCCAACCACACACCCCGTTAGGTAAATTGCATCCTTGTTCGAATTCAACGTTGTATACACCCTGTACGAGGTAAAACATGGAGCAACCCCGACTGTGATCATAGTAACGATGACTATACGACAAATTCGCAGCGTCTTCGTTATTTGTATCCGTCAACGGCCAGTAATCACGTACTTCGGTTTTGCCGTTTGCAATGACTCCCAAAGGAGGGACTTGCTTGATGTTTTTGATCGTTAAGTCGTAACCAACCTGAGCCTTGGCTCCCTTGCCGTTGGTCACGACAATTCCTGTATTGACGAGTGTGTCTGCGTTGAAGATCATGGTTATCCGAAGATTAGACGATTGGCTGGGTCTGTTGGAGGACGTTGACGCTGAAGTGCTTCTGTGACGTCAACTGCCTTGAGGCTTTGTAGGAAACGCACAAGGTCAGCGACCCTATCGTCGGGAATTTCGAACGTCCCGTAGTTGGGAATTGTAATATTCTGCATGAGATATACATTACATCGTCGCCTAAGTTATTTCAACACAATAAATAGTCAAATGAAAAATGACGACGCAAATGATCAGACGGCCCAGGATCTCGTGGACAGCATCTTTGGGAGTATTCCCGAAAAACAGGAACGTCCCAGCTCTGACTCAATAACCGAAGATCAGTTGTTTGATCGTGTAACAAAAGATGCGTCAGAGATCATCACAAGTGGTTTGGATGCCATCGCAAGTATAAAGGATCGCATTGGTACTGCTGCAGACTCGGATACCATTGAAGCGTTTTCCACATTGATTTCTAGCACAACTGCAGCCATTGAGGTCCTAAACAAATTGCAGATACAAACAAAGAAGGCTAAAGACGCAGAAAAGTTGGAAGAGTTGAGGCATAAGCATAAAACCGAGCAAATCAATCAACGCAGCAAATTAATGCTGGGTGACGGACAGCCCATCAACAATAATATCCTAATTGCAACGCGTGAGGATATTATGAATTCGTTGTTGAAACCTCTCCAAGAACAAGCACGGATAATGGTATCAAATGAACCTCAGATTGTTGATGTGTTTCCACATCAACAAGAGGGCTCTAATGCTTAACTAAGAAATCGCGTTGTCTGTACCGATAACACCTTTAATTTAATCAAGTATTACCGTACCATTCCCAGAAATTTCCTCGTGGTCCATCGCGACGCACATTTTGTCGTCGGTTTCCCCAATTTGTGGGGTCGTTAATATATCTATAGCACAAACGTCCAAACATAGTAAGACTGCGATCACACCAATATCGTGACCAGATGTCCCACAAAACGCCGAACGAAAACTGATATGTGTTAGAAACTGGATCAAAATGATTGCGTATGTATTCACCACAGGTGCGCACTGCTAGCATATTAGCAGCAACTTGGCGTTCGAAAGAATTTCGCTTGTATTTCTCGATCGGCAGATCGTATGGACCGTACTTTTTCAGCAATCTGCTCAATTGCTTTTCGAACAATCGCAGCGCTTTGTCCCCATCTTGCTTTGGAACAATGTGAATTACGATATCGCGTCGACGATCGAAGTAGGAACCGTTTTTCGGATCCAATTCTACGTGCGGTTTGCCCAAATGATCGCTCAGCTTGTATTGTAGTCGTGTTTGTTTCATTACAGAATAACTGTCAACTACAAATGAGATAAGTCAACCGATAAATTTGATAAAATAACAAGCATTGCCACAATCCCAAATCCGGAAGAATCCGTGGTTGGTCATGTTTTCGAATTCCGTTAGAGCTGGATCGAATCCGGGCAGTTTGTTCGGTAGCATGTGTTTGGCAAAATTGTAGCGGTGCCACCTTTGTAGGCACGAAGCATTGAAGTACCAGTAGTTTGGGGTCGTAAGGTGCGAAAACACCATCAATTGATTGTATCCGTTCGTCTTCGCATTGCTGTATCGCAAGTCAGCAAACGTATATAGACCATCGGCAATGCCCATCGACTTGAAGTGTGACAGAAACTTACCAACACCACCAACAACAGTAATATCCGGTAGAAACGCCATACGAGCCAACTCCCAATAGTCCCTGAAACGCGTCTTAACGCCGACCGATCTTGGTTTACAGAATGTAGCGACGCCAACAAGACGCTCGTCATAGAACATTCCCAAATCGGCACCACTGTGGTGATCGGAACCTTGGATGTGGTACTGGTCGAGAAACGCCTTCTTTGTTGTGCGATCAATTTGTTTGATGATCGTTTCACGAGCACCGATCTTTATGTTCAATCCTAGTTTAGACTTGATGATTGCTTTGACAACATCCTGCTTATTAGTCCATTCATCTTCGAATACGTGAAGCAATGAAATGCCTTGCTGTAAACATTGCTGGGTCTTTTCGATGTGATACTTCTTTCCAACACTTTGCTCGCGGTGCCAGTACAGACCGTCGTATTCTATCGCGAGTTTACGTGCGGGGATGTATATGTCCAATTCATTGGGCGAAATGATCGATCGGTCATTGTTGGTATGTTCAATTCCCAGCGATGTTAGGAATTCGCTGATCTGTTTATGGCCCTGAGAGATGTTGCGCGGATTGCATTTAATACACTTGGGTTGTACCGACCAACACGCCGCATCAAATTTGTGATCACATTCGTTACATTTCCAAGGATACTGAATATGGAGATCCCACCCTCTCCATTGATCGAATGTAAACAACGGCGTTACACTTGGCCATTGTTGTAGTAGGTTATCGTAACTACGTTGTAATTTCTGTTGCTTGATTACCGGCGACTTCATTACATTGTCAACACCATATTTGTGTTGAATCGTCTGTGTTGACAATGTTTTTCCGTGTGCACTAACAAGAACATTTGTTGTGCCGTATTTGACGATATTGGTTTGACGTCTTTTCGATGTGGTATCTGGGTTATTTGCTTTGCACTTGTTGCTACAGTGGTTTGCCCATTTTGTAGAATTTGGCAATCGTTTGCATAAGTTGTTGCATTGGGGGTTTTTACATTTTGGAGCAGCTCCCATCTTCTGCGACGTTCGACCGGTAACATTTGCAACACGATGTTTGACAGTACATGCGCTACTACACAATGCGTCTAAGTATTGTTGCTTGGGTTGCTCAAATTTGATTAGCTTTCTGTCATATGTTTTGCCACACTGACGACAAGGAGCGTTGTTCGTGATGTCGTTGATGATGCAATATAATCGATGAGACATCGCAACATCTTCGGGCAACCAACGAGTTGCATTTATTATAGTCTGCAGGAAATCCACCGGTCGTTTCTGCAGACCAATAAACTTGGCTGTAATGTATTTTGGTTGCTTTTGCCCAATCAGATCAATGCAGTTCTTTTTTAGGTCTGGATTTGTCACACTTGTATTGGGATGTTGGTTTACGGGATTTTACCGTATAAGAAAACAGTCGGCCCGAAGACCGACTGTTTCAACGTTTTTGTTTGACCTTTTATACCAGGTACTGGTAGGTTTGGTTTGGCGTAAAGCCGGCTTCCATGTTCACGCAGATGATAACGTGGTAGAAATTGTCCGCTCCGAAGAGGTGGTCAACCACACCATATCTGGTCATCAACTGAACTCGAGGAGCAGCATCATTAACACCTTGCGTACGGAACACCATCACGGGGATGTATGGGCAGTACACGATACCGGTATCGTAGAACTCTGCACCCTTGTAACCAAGGAGAGCGTATTCAAGACGTGAACCACGTTCACTGTTGAAGTACTGAGCTTCTGTACGAGTGTCGCGGTAGATGTTGAATCGACCACCAAGAGAACCAACTTTCGCAACGCCAGTAGGCTGGGTATTAACCGAACCATTGACCATCATGAATTGGAACTCAGGAAGCATTTCAAGGATTGCGCACACCGAAGGTGTTGCAACGATGAAGTTAGCGCCTCCACGACGGTTACGAATTGCGATTCGGTTTGCTTCGATGATGATCTTAGCATAGAAGTCGCGGTTACGTTCACCGAGCCAGCGAGCATCTGCGGAAGCTGGGTTCCACAGTGAGAATCCACGGTTGATCCCTGCATTGAGGGCAACTTGAATCATGCGCATGACCATTTCACGGTCGATTTCAGCTTGAAGCTCATAAGACATTGCATTGACCATTTCAGCATCGATGTCGAGGCCGTTCATGTTCTTGATGTCTTGCTCAAGTTCAATGCTCCACTTGGTTGCCAACTTACGAGTACCTGCTTCAACAGCAGTCTTTTCGATTTCAAGCACCATCTGTGGAAGATTGGTTGCAAATTCAAAGTTGGAGAGAATCTCTGCGATACCCTTATCAGCAGAAGCCATTGTGAAATACGTGCTTTCACCCGATAGACCCGCGGACGAGGTACCAGTGTGGGCAGTATTCAAGTAGTTGTAACCTACTTCCGAGCCGAACGAGCGGTAAGGCTTGTTGGTAGCTGCTGGGAGGTTAGTTGTGCAATGGTCGTCCGTTGTACATGCGAGGTTGGTACCATCGTAGCGATAACGAAGGGCAAATGCAAGACCAACTGGACCTGCCATTGGCTGCACACCGGCGATTTCGTTGGTGATCAACTCAGGGAAGGTACGGCGGATCATTGGAATCAAAACCTTAGGCAAGCGGGCATCGCCAGCTGCATAGAAGTCATTGTTGCCAATGCGACCACCTTGTGCACCTGCGTTAACGGTATCAGCATAACCAGTGAATACACCACCAGTTCCACCTGCTACGTTTTCGCGAAGGCACCAGCGTTCTTGAGATTCAAGAACCATAGCCGTGTTCAAACGTGTGGTATAATTCTTGATTGGTTGCACTTCGTCAGAAGTGTAATCAAGGACTTTACCCCACTTTTCAAGTAGAACCTTTGCTCGGTCTTGGCCGACGATTTGCGGATTTCCACTAATGTTTTTCATAGGATTGTTTTGTAAGAGTATTTAGGCGAACTGATTACCAGTTTTCACGAAGAGCATTCATATATCCGTATGGATCTGTTGTTGATTCTTCGATTTGTTGAGTATTTTCATCATTCTCATCGGTGTTTTCGGTGATTACGGGATGGTCAATATCCTTGGTCAACGAATCCTGAGACTTTGTGCGACGTGCAAGATGGTCAATATCTTGTCTTTCGGTGCGCTCATACATGCGTTCGGCGTGAGCGAAGTTTTCAGTGATAAACTTTGGTGTCTTGTTCTTAAACATGTTGACAAAGTAGTCCTTCTTTTCTTCGGGGAATGAATTTGTCTTTTGTTCGATTAGCAAAGCTGACTCTGCAACAAGCGCACGACGTTCAACTGCTTCTAGTTGTTTTGCCTGCTTGTCGATTATGCTCTTTCCTTCGAGGATTGCCTTGCGGACGTTTTCCTTAACGAGAGTGTCGTCAAGAGAAGCGATTTCGCGGATGCGTTGAAGGATTCGACGAGCGTTATTGTTTTGAGCCGCTTCTTCCAACACGTTGTTTGGTACGAGGGTGGTCAACTGTTCATCGATGAAGTCGGAAATCTGTTCTTCTAGTTGGTTTCGAAACAGAACAGCGTTTTGATTAAGATCCTTCTGGTGCTTCTCAATCAGCTTTTTGAGACCGGCCGTTGTTTTTTGTTCCAGAGCTGCAATGTCACCTTTGCGCTTTGTTTCGGCTGCTTCAAAAACTTGGTTTAGGATGCCTTTGTGTTCTTCGTCTTGCTTAGCAAGAGCGTCTTTCTTTTCGAGTTCGAGACGCTCGGAGAGTTTTTGTTCAACTTGTTCGTTAAACGCTTCTTCGATCTGCTTGAGACTTTCTTCGGGCAGTCCCGCTTGTTTTAGAATTTCAGCGATATTCATATTGGTTATTTATCAGTTCCTTTGACGATCTTTTGAGTAATTGCTTGATATCTGCTAGTGATTTTTTCCTTAACCACATCCCTAGCGTGCTTCCTTGCGTCCGCAAAGTTGTTTTCATGGATGCAATAAACCATGCTTCGAATATTTTGTTTTGTCGTTGGTGTCATATTATGAGAGTCCCCTGATGAATTGAATGACCATTTGTGCAAGATATGCTTCACGAATTGTTCCTTGTGCGGGGAGATTCGTAAGGCCTTTCTCGAGAGTGTCGGCAGCTTGTTCGAACCAATGGCCGGTCGACTCTCTAAAGATCCATTGGCGCGACTCCAACACTCCATTAACAAAAGCCTTGTCAACGGACGGGTCAGCAACGACATCAACACATACAAGTCGAAGGTTGGATACCAGATTGCCCTTGTCGCTTTCTGTGATACGTCCAAGTGCTCGGGACGACACACCAAGTTTTACTCCATCGAGCAGAAGGTTTTTGACAAGATTGCCTAGGGGCGAATTGAGAATCTTTGAACGACCGTAGAACATATTATCCTTTTGTGTCAATTCTGTCATTAAGTGACATGCTCGTTCGGGATTAACCTCTGCAGTTGTGGGGTGATTGAGTTCTCCGAATGCACGCCCTTGTTCAATGAAGTCTGTACGGTATCTATTGGCCTCTGTTACCATTTCGCCAATCGGATAGATACGCCCGTTGCGGTTGCGTTTTTCTGCCATTAGAAATGGGCCAGAAATAAACATTGTGCTGGGAGAGTTTATATTCTTCTCCTCTACAATCTTTTCAAAATCATAGAATGGTTGTTCTGTGATTAGTTTAAATACCGAATCTACTGGGGATGACATATGTTGAAAAGTATTTATCTAAATGGTGTCGAAAAGTTACCTCTGTCGCAAGTTGGAGTCGCTTATAGTCAGCGGAGCACAAGTCACCCCACAAAGAAGCGTGGGGGGATAACCTCTCCAAAATGATTCATTAGTTCGTCTTCGAGCTTATCCCTAAGTTCCAGACCTTGCGACATAATGTCTGTGCCGTTAATTGATCCGCCGCCGAAAAGGGTTACCGTTCCAAATTTTGTTCGGATATGGCCAAGGGAAATCATGGTTAGCGCCATAGCGTAGTTCAAAATCCAACGTTCTTTGAGCAAATGTGCAATGGGCTTTTCGACATAACAGGTAATAATGAAACACAGGTTACTACATCCCGTGGTACACATTGTTGTGGTTGTTGTGTATGGTGGCTCGGGAATGATTTTTAGATACTGCGTGTCCTTATTGAATCGGAATTCATATTCTCGGGCTAACATTCTCTTTGCGAGATCCATGTATTGCCCCAGAAGCTCGTATGTGACAAAATCGAATCCTCGTGATGCCACGTTGACTGTTAGAGCAGTGCCGCCCCACAAATTTTGTGCAATTGCGTAGTCAAGACCGTACAGATATGTCTCGCCTATACCTCCGAATGTGCCGTTCCTATCGAGACTAGTAACATCCACAACTTTGCGACGTTGTAGCAAATCGTGATCATAGTAACCCGATGTTTCACACGACGACGTTCCATATGAGCTGGTAGAGGTTACGCTAGAAAAAATTGTTTTGACGTACGACCACGTTGACGTATTCGGAAGACAGTGGTCAATGGGAATATTTATTTTGAAGTAGTTCGTATTGTTTGTAATGTCATACTGACCAAACACAGCAGTCGGCGCTTGGTAACTAGTAACAAATTCAAACGTTGCAGGCATGGGTCCGCCAGTATTAATCGCGGTGTCGCAAATTGTAACGGTTACCAATTTTCCATTATTTGTTGAGATTGAGTTTAGCCCCCCAACCGTACAGGGTGGCACATTGGTAATGATTACGTGAGTGGCGTTGGATATATCACACCCCCAATACGCAGATAGAGGTGTGCACGCGTCTGCGATCAGTGTAGCATAGTTTGCGGGATAAATGGTTATGACTCCATTGGATATTCCAAACAATCCGCTTACTGGTCCACAGTACGATGTATCGGGTGGTGTCGATGAAGCAGCAGTAATTGTAACAGTGTTGGTTAAGCACGGATTAAATTGCCAGACACTATCGGGATCATATGTTAGGCTTATGACCGACGCAATACCATTACCGCTAGTAGATACAAGACTGGTCGTAGTGGCAATATCGGCGCTTGCTGTGGCTACGGACGTTACAATGTCAAAGTACGTTGTATTGGCACATTCATTTGGTCCACAATCGTAATTGATGAAATTATCTAGCTTGAACCCGCAGCCAGGCTCGTATTCGCTAGTACACACCATCAGATATTCCATCGTCTGGCCCGTGTATTTTGTATACCACTCTATGGCCTCGTCGAGAAACATGCAGATCTGCTCATCTGTAACTTCAACGTTAATTCGTGGTGCGCCCAACTTAGCCTTGATGCGGTTTGCTGCATCGTGGTAAGTTCTGATTGAAGAATTTAAATGTGTGGACCCCGCCCAGTTAGCTGGAAGGACAGCAGGATGTGTTTCAGTATAGGCGGACATTGATATTACTTATCTGCAGGTGCTTCGGGAAGTGCTGGTTCTTCGGCTGGTTCGCCTCCGGCAGCATCATCAGGAATGTCTCCAAAATCCGGGAGAGCTGCTGCGTCGCCTCCCCCCATACCACCACCGCCCCCACCAGGAAGACCGGCCATATCACCACCCCCATCTTGATTGCCCATTAGTTCAGAATTCTGCTGCTCAATTGCCTTGCGATAGTTTGGACCGAATTGCTGAATTTGTTCTAGCTCCCACTTAAATGCGGCATCAAAGCGCATCAATGCGTTGTTTGTCCGGACCTCTGCGTCGGTCATCTTCATCCAACGCTTTAGCGAATATGTTAACGATACGCCTTCAATGCCAACCATTGTGGTCAGATTGTTTGCCATCAATTCAAATTGCTGTTGCTCGCGCATTGCAGCAAAATTGGTTGGCGACGCCATCGACATTTTCAGATCGTTTATCCTCAGATCGAATTGTTCCCACCAACTTTTTGATTCGGGATTGTTGGGCTTTTTGCCCCTCAATTTAAGGTGAGTAACGAACGAGCTTTTGATTCCCTGAACAAATTGGCGCTGAATTCGCTGTACAAATTTTGCAAAACGAAGCTCCTCTCTGGTGATTTCTGTTCCATCGCGTGTCGGTGTATCGGAAGACAGGCGGCTGACTGGAACTTTAAGAGACTTGTATAGCTTTTCGACGAAGTAGTTGAGATCTTCAAGTTGGCCAAGGTTGGCACCGCCTGGGAGCGATTCAACCGTTGAGCCCTCACTTTCGCCCCGTTTTGTGAACCAGTAGCTGTCAAGCATCGATTGGGGGTCGTATGAATTGGTAATATTGCCAGTGGGGTCGATTGCCTTTTTTTGCCAATATTGCTGCATCATTCTACGCACATGCGCCTCTGCTTGAGCGGGCGGCATGGTTCCAGTATCAATCTTAAACACCAAGCGTTCTGGGGCACGGACCAGTCGATAAATGACAATTGCATCCTCAACGAGCGATAGCATCTTGTATGCTCGTCGACACATTTCGAGAAACGGCACGCGAAACGTCTTTTCTTCATTCCATCTGTTGGAGTGAATGTATGTAACTTGTGGCTTGCTGAGAATGATTATGTCTTCTTTCTGTTGTGCAACATTTGCAAGGTAGTTTGCTTGTGATTGATACACATTCCGCGCATTGGTAGCATTAGCTTGTTGAGGTGTTAATTTGCGAAGCCTGTACTCGCGAATGTCGCCGTTCTGCACATTGTAGTATACGGGATTAATTACGTCTGCAGGCACATTTATTACCCCAAGTATTCCGTACCACGGCTTTTCTTTGGAAATGATGTTTTCAAAAAACAGTTCCCCTTCAATTAGAAATTGTCGGATGTATTCCCACCCATTATTGTCCAAATCGAACACTTCAACAAAGCGATCGAATTCCTTTTTTAGAGCTGATTTGACATCGTCATTGTAGTTGCCTTCGAGCGAAAACGTGATTAGCAACTTAGTAACATCGTCGTAAGTCATTGTCTCATCGCAGATTTCATCAACACAATCACTAACCTCAGCAAACATTGCCATGCGACGCATTTCCTGCAGGCGTCGCATTTTGTCCATGTCCAATTGCGAGTAGATGAAATTGGCATAATCACGGTTGATGATCAACGCCCCTGTACGAGTATCTAACAGTTCCTCATTGCGATATGAAACGGAAAGCCTTTTTAGTTTTTGTGGGGCCTCCTCACCGGCACCTTGAAACAAATCGTATTTTGGATTTTGTTCTGCGATTTGCTTTTCGACTTGATCAGAATTCCGTACTATGGAATCATACGGAAGGTTTTTGAGCAAGTTCTGCAATGTTTCGGTTTTTTCTGCTAATACAGGAGACATGATGAATTGTGTTTGCTACTTATACGAAATCGTGTTCGAATGCAATTGCACATATTATGTCGTCGGCGACCGTCATTTGGACGAGGTTTTGTTGGCTGCAAGAGCCTTCCAGTGTTGATATGCCTCGAAATCATCTGTTGGCTTGAGCGCCACGCGTAGTTCAATTTGAGGTGTGGGTGGTTGCGTAGATATAAGTTCGGTGTGTTGAATTAATTCGTGTATCGTATGGAGTAACATTGCAACCTGCAATAGTGAGGCAATGCACACAATTGTTACGATATATAATGCAGATTTTAGGTGGCGCTTTTTCATAATCTTAGTACTTTATTCAAGCTACGCCCCAGCACCAACAGTAATGCCGGTTCCATACCATGGATATTGTTGATCATTAATGGTCCATGTGTTGTATTGGGGGTCTCCGGGCTGGTACGGGTTGATTAGGTCCAGAAAGCTACTCGTCTTGATTGATCCACATCCCGCTTCGTTAACCACAATGACGTCGAATACGCCGCTGCCAGAAATGCCTGGGATGTGGAACGAAATCATGTTCCACTGATTGTTGGCATTATTAGTCTGCCGATTGCCTGTATATGTTGTGGTTTGTGTTTCAAACAACTGCATTCGTTGCTTGATGTTAAATGCAGTGATGTCAGTAACATTGCCAACAATGAAATCTGGTACAGCATATGCGGTAATTGCAGAGCACATTGTTGTCGTTGCAGATAGTGAACTTGAGGGATTAAACACGTTCCATGACGATGTGCCAGGAATAGTCACCCCACTTCCGCCACTAAGATACACACCTGTGACCTTATTGAACATCTTACCGAATATTGTCATGGTAATTGGTTCATTAGCCTTAATGCAGTACTTGTCCACTATCATTGGAAGTGGGTTAGCTGAAATTGTAAAATAGTCTGTGGTATCTGTAGACACAAATGCTTCATTGTCGGACAAGCTGCAGAAAATGTCGGGTACTGCAGTATACGTTGAATTGATGTAGAATATTTTGCCGATGGGGGTTTGATCGGATTTGAAAAGCCAGCCATCCATTGTAAAGTTCGTGTCGCATGACCACTGATAAGGTGTTGTGCCGTCAAGCTGTTCGGGACTATGAATTGGCGCATCGCCACTCCAAGTAATCTTTGACTGTAGCTCCTGGTTTGTTATGGGGTGATTCCACGATACTACGATGTATGGATCTGTGTACGGAATGAAATTGGTTAAAATTTGTTCAAGATCGCGTTGGTACTTCGTTATAATCGTCATTGATATCCCAAGGCTTACGGGAACGGGCGCAGCAACATTGATAAACTGAGAGCTTTGGTGGTTTGAGTTGAATGCCAAACTTGCAATTTTATTTGCGACGCGAGATTCTGCTCTTGCAACATTACTTAGATACACATTGACTAGCGGAAGCCGGATGTTTGTTTTCTTTTGTACGAGATCATAAAACACACGTTGTTTTGGGCCGTATGTATAAGCAACTTGTATTGAATCTTGTGCAATGTTGTCGTTGTCGAACCTCTTGATGACAATATCATTAAATGCACTAACGAAATGTCCTATCATGGTACGAATTTCGTGATGGTACGTATATTGATTCATTTATGGGGCTACTTACTCATAAATACGAGTATGTCAGCATGTAGTTTTCACAAACTGGTGATCTCCAACCCCGTCCCGGTACTTGAACCCGCAGGGTCTATGGCCACGCTCGGCGCAAACGTGGTGCCGTGTAATATAGTGGAACAGTACAGCTTAACGGATCCAACGAATCCCGTTGGCTATATTCCGTACACTGGGCAAAATACGCCCGAACGAGAGTTATTCAAGTCGTACTGGCAAGATTTGATAAGAACCTACGGTTTGCGAATCAAATATTGGAGACACGGATACAACCTCGAGATTCACGATGCGCTGTATGGCGAACAACCAACCGCTACATTTGAGGATAGTGAATTGATGGTTGGGGTTCCTGAAATGACCAACAATAGCACCACCCTGCAACGATTTGGATTTCAGGCGACAAGCGACGTTAAATTAATGATCGCGATTGACGAGTTCATTCGTGTGTTTGGTATCGGGGCGCGTCCGAAGGCCGACGATCTTTTCACGTTGATTGACGTATACAACGATCGGCCCGCACAATTCGGTCCCCGAATATTTCAAGTGACTTTCATCGATGATGAGGGTCCCGATACGAATATGCTTGGGGGCCATTACGTGTGGACGATCGAAGCGGTTAGATTTCAGCCTAGCTACGAACCAAACATTCCCTCAGAAACATCCGAGTCTAATACCCTCCAAGCTACAGAAGACGACCATATTGGTCTACTCATCAACGGGACGGTGCCTGCATCGCCTGCTAAGCCATATAGCCAAACATCCGAACAACAAACTGATGATGACTTTGATTCGGACCAAAGGGGGGAAAATAACGACGTCGTTTACGGTGGCTATTGAAGAGCAACTTCAAGATGCGGCTTGCGAATTGCTAAGTGCGCGTCAATCGCCCGTCGAATATTCGATAGGTTCTGCTCAAGTTCTTCCATACTGTCGGTGATATCCGACCGGCTACGAGTTAGTACATCAGCGGGCACGTTTTGAATGATTTCTTCAAACACGTTACGAATATCTGCCATTCGAAACGAGTCGCTCATTAATCAACGATATCCTTTTCGCCTTCGAGAACAGACTTAATGTCTTCGAATAAAGCATGAGCATATCCCGTTCCACTGATTTCACGACTATGAGTCCTTTCGGTCTTACCTGTCGAACCGTCAATTACGTCAATCTTAACTACCCACTTTGAGAACGGGTTCGTGTCGTACGATTCCGCAATCGTGTCTGCTAGTTTTTCAAATTCGCTTGGCATTACAAGTGATACCCTCCTGTGCGTCGACCCTGGCCAAGCATGTCGCCCAACCAATTGTCGTCGTCGTCATCGCCACCAAAAACGGCATCGTCTTCTCTGCGTTTACGAAGAATGTTCGCTTCATCGTCACTATCCACATTCGAATCGTCGATTTCATCGGATCCCTCGGATGTGGTGATTATTCCCGCTGTGCTTTGAAACAGTTCGCCATTCCTAATCAGAGATTTTAGACGATCGCGAATCATTTCATTTAGGTCAGCGGAAGTCATAGTATCCTTTACTGACTCCGGGACTGCGTCCGTTGCTGCGGTGATTAAATCAACCGCTGTTGGGTTATCAATTACTGCAACCATATGAAGAATCATCTCATCGATTTTTGCTTGGATGGGTGATTTCTTTTCTGTTGGGGTTCCTGCTGGTCGTGATTTTACAACGGGTTTAACCACTTTTGCTGCAGATTGTTTTCGTTGGGATGATTGTTTATTAGGTGTGGGTTTGGAAGCTTGTGCAATCTTGCCCTTTTTACCAAGAGGAGCATGGCTAGTTAGAAGACCTTTACTCAACAAATCCTTTTCTTTTGAATGTACCTGAGAATAGTTTGCACCAACGGCCTTTGCAATTTGAGCTTTTGTAAGGACCCCTTTAAGGAGCAGTTCGGCAATTTGGTCTGCCTTACTTTCGTTGACGAGTTCGCCAATATCTGTAGCGAGTGTATTGAATGTGGTCATATTATTGGTTTTGTGCTTGGGCCTGAGGCTGGGGGTTCGTGGGTTGCTGTGGTTGTTCCTGGGGCTTCGGGGGTCCGGATGAGTCGGGAGCCTTGGAGAATTTATCTTGAAGTTTGTTACTCATAACCTTTCCAACTTCTTGGAATACCTGCTTTGCCCATTCCTGGTCCCCTACTTGTTTTTCCGTTAGAGTGTTTGTAAATGTGGTCAATGCCTCCGCTGTGATTTGCCGGGCTTGGTCCAGACTAAGACCTGCATTTTTGGTAGGGGCTTGTTGGGGAACAGCTTGCTTTTGTTGTTCGCCAGCATTTTCATTGAGCATGTTGGCGTATAGCTGTTCGAAGATTAAATCTCTCATCATGCTATTTATTGTTCATGGGTGAATGATTCGTGACATTTTGTCAATATCGTCCTTTAGGAGAACCCCAGTATCATATGAATTTCCCTGTTCGTCAACATATAAACACGTTTGCACCAATTTTTCTGATGTGTTACCTGCCAACGGAATGATTGGCGGACAATCTGTTGGATCAAACAATATACCATTGCGCTTCACACTGTATTCAACAAACGTCTGCAGAAAATTGTCGATGGATTGGCGATACTCGATACTGTTATCTCGAACGGTGCGAACGGACTCTGCAACCTGCTCTGTAGATATATACTGACAATCGAACGGAAAGTAGAATATTAGGTCGTACAACTTGACGGTTTTTTGGACCAAGTGTATTGTTTCTTTGATAAATTGCGTTGTGATTGTTGTGTTTGGTTGTTCTGCAAGATACAACGTATATGCAAGATTGTCGAGGATACAGCGATTGTGCAACACATACTGCTGTCCGGTCATTTCGATTGCTTGCTCAACCAACGAGTTGCGAATTGTTGTTTGCACATCCATGTTTCCATCCTTGTTGATGGGCAGGTTGTCTTTCACTACGATGTCCCGAAAAGTCTGTGTTGGAATGGTATACATTGGCCACTTTTGGCGAAACTGCTCAATGTATGTTGTTTTGCCCGTGCCCGAGGCACCGATGATTGCGATTTTCATGTTGGGTTATTTACTTCGTGTTGGTGATTTGCCAAAATGGCTGCTATCTGTTTGTTGTATATCTTGTGCTCAATAGCGAGGGGTGATAACGAATAAAACCGGGAGAAAGTGCCTGCACTAAAGGCAACAAGCTCGGTTTTAACATCATGCGATGTTGGTGTTTTGCAGAAGTAATCCGCAACAATGATCGTCTCTAACAGTGAATCGTAAGCATAAACACAATAGACGTCGTTCGATATACTATGTGTAATGTCGAGAATGAAAAACCGTTTAGTTGTCATCCTATCGTGTTTTGAAATATTTGGAACACTTGCTGATTAAACTTTCCATACAGATCAGTGATTATTTGCTTGCGTTCAAGGATGGAGGAATCGTGATATAGTTGTCTGATTTGCGAAGCACTGGTAATATTTTGGCCTGCGACATTGAATGTCTTTGTGTCAATGGTATCAATATACCCATGTACATTTGCTGGTTCAATGGAATTTACGGATTCGAGCGGTTGAAAGTAAGATGGTGAGCCGTCTTTCTTTGGCTTGAATGTGAACCGGGGATCCACCAACATATCCTTCTTTGACACGGCAAATATCAAGTTGGTTTGGTTGAGGTTATAGTTGCTCATAATCTCAACTGCCATATACGGATTGCGGACCTCGACGATCTTATCGGATGGTACACCGGCTACTTGCATAAGCACCCGCTTTTGTTCGAATGTAAAGGGAGATTTTGGCGGCTCGACCTTCCCCGATGTAGCAACGTAGATGTCTGCATTTGGATACTTGGATTTCAGTTGTTTGTATACAAATCCGTGGCCCTTGTGAAACGGGTGGAATCTACCCGGATAAATCACAACGGTATGGGGGGCCGTTTGTTCTTGAAGTAGCCATGTAAGACAATCAAAATCAATCATAGAGTGGTCGTATTTATTGATTGAACGCAGATAATGCCCTATTGACCATGAACTCACCGGTTATCTTGACGGGTTGATCTGATCCTGGTAACCTCAATACGACACCTTCATGTTGATCCAAGTCGCCCATTGGTGTTGTGAAGTGTTTGATTATCACATTTCCAAGAGTTCGCGTAGCATGGAAGAATATAAATCCATCGACGATGGCCTGTTGTTTGTGTGGGTCTTCCACCAATTGAGTCACATCTCGTGTTTGTAATAAGTTCGTGTACACATACAGACTAGTTGCAGCACGATAAACGCCATCGACACGGATCGTGGCTTTGCGGGGATTTTTCGCAGTTGCAAGCCATTGTTTGAGAGTTTTCGTAGCAGTTCCCTTGCTCGTCTTGAGTGTAATACGTTGGGATAGTGTATATGTAAATGAAATGTTGCTGCTAGTTTTATTGGAAATCGGAACTGATCCAAAAACCGAGAATCCGTGCTTTTTAGCAAACGGCTGCAATTTGTCAATTAGGGTGAGCAACGCTTCTTGATCGTATGCTATCTCCTTAGATGCGCGTCTACGCGGTGTTACTTGTTCGAATTGGTTAACCCCATGAATTGCAATAAAGCTGTTTGAATACTTTGTAAGGTTGGTTTGACCCTGTACAAACTCGCAATTAAGAAACTTTGTGGAATCATCAAGCAATCCCAACTCGCCCAGTTCAGGCCGTATTGCTTTGATTGCGGAATTAAGAATCGTTAGAAGCCTTGTTCCCATTGCAATCATACCGTGTCCCGGAGGAAATCGTTCAGGCAGCTTGTCAACTGTGATGCCGGCAACGTCAACTGGATTCATTGACCCCCGATCAATGGCAAATTCCCCTCCAACATACTTGAAGCTGACGTTAACTCCATCAATCTTAACACTTGCAACGGATGGATCATTTTCAAGAACCTCGGCGGCTTGCTTGAAAAAGTCAATCAGATCGTTTCCGGTATTAACATGATCAAGATCATACGGGTGAGCCATGTGACCCGCTGCTCCACCTTCAGTTACAAATTGTAGGAATGTTTTCATGGTTAGTCTGTGTGTCGGCAATGAATCCGGGTAATTTCGATAGTAGCTTGTTTGTATCCATTTACTCGTGATTCAAGCGTTACGTCGCAGATATTTTCGCCCTTTTCAATTTTGCAACGTGTGTAAATGGAGCTTGCAGTCTCTTTGTCGTCAATGTATATTATTGATTCTCTGGAGTTTTCAACGGGATGTAAGGTTACTGCGCCTCCAGCTGTAAATTTTTGTGGGATTGGAGTCGATTCGGAATCTTTGGCGGCCGTTATTTTAAAAAAGGTCGGGTTAACACCTGCCAGGCTTAAGGCAAATCCTATAACAGAAACGATTGTATTGTCCATGTTGTCAATGCCACCTTTCTGCAAAAGGAATACGTATTGTTTCAAACAGGCGTATTTTTCTTTTAGGCGTTTTTCGTTCCCCGATAATCCATCCGAAACGTTGATGGATCCGTTATATATGATTGACGCACCACTAAATGAATCACATGCATTTTTTAGCCATTTTCTCATATACATGATTGCGCGAATATACTCGTCTTTCGTCAGAGCTTCGTCACTCGACGTTATGTTGTAATCGCTCGGTTGACTGGAAAATTTTTTGAGAAAATCTTTGGCCTTTCCACCTTGAGCTTCTGCTAGTTTTAAAGAGACACTAACAAGGGATCGATCAGCATCCCCCCAATTATGAACAAACAAGTCGTTTAGGATCTGCAGCCTTTTTGCTGGATCAGTAGATGCTGCAATTTCCTTTTGGGCTTGTGCAAATTTTGCAGCCGCACCAGGCAATACGATGTATATGTCGCCAGGATTCCATTTATCCTTCGGAAACATGGTGATGGCTGCACCAAGTTCACGAACAGCGTTGAATATAAATCCACGATCGAGTTTGGCCTTTGGGTATTCATTGTGGATCACCTTTGCTTGTACAAATGTTTGGTGTAGTATGTCAGCCGCTTGTTTTGATGGTGCTTTGGATTGGATTTGCAACCATCCGTCAATTTTTTTGAGACTAGTAGCAGATTCTCCAGTTGCTGCATGCAACGCTTTGCTTATCTTTTGTATCTGTGTTGGGAGGTTGTTTTTGTTGAATGTAACTGTCTTTGTCAAGTATCCCTTCTGCAAGCAAACAAACAAAACGGATACTAATCCTTCCTTAATGTCCGTATCGCTGCTTGTGTCTTTTGCAATTCGGAATTGCCCCGTTTTCAATAGATGGTAAATTTTAACAGAACTACCATCTTTCGTATTAATTGTTGGCCAAGTGGTACTTGGTCCCGGTTGTGACTTATGCAAGAAATCGAGGATTTGCCTTTTGTTTGTGATCGAATCAGTAGCAATTGAATCTCGACCGTATCGTTGCACGAACAGTGGGTGGATTTTCAATACGCCTGAGTTATCATTGAGCAGGTCAATGAAAATGGGAACATATTTGTCACGTCGTCGGGGAATTGTTAGATTCGTCTGGTCAAACACCGACGCCTCGATGAGGTATAATGGATTAGTTATGTATGCGTCGATGCCACTTCGAACATCCATGGGCATCTCATCTATAATGTTTGCAAAGCTACTCGTCGATAATTTACATAAAGTTGATACTTCATTGAGCTTCTGCTGATCAGTTAAATCAAGAAATCCTTCGGAAATCTTGCGACGCGAGGAAGTAAAGCTCTTGAATTTCATTCTAAACAGCGAGAAGCACAGACAGTTCTTTTTGGATCTGCTTTGCAGTATCTGGGGTAACCTTGTCCGTTGCAAGGCTTGAATTGACATTCAGTTGTTTGCTGTCATATCTCAAAGCTTTCAACATCAGTTGTGCGAGTATTTGCTTTTGTCTATGCAACATTGGTTTTGCAGAAGAATCGGCTTGGTCGCCATCCTCCGTTTCAACTTTGTATTTGGAGATATCTGTCTTATCGCCAGTAATCTTTTGCACAAAGTGGAGAATCTGTTCGGGGTTTGACATATCGAATACGACAAGGGCCTTTGTAGGAATCTCATCGTAGTCGAACATCAATGCTTTCAATACGTTATCCGTATAGAGGCATTCTCGTGGAGAGGCCGGCTCAATTGGTGTCGCCATTGGAGCCGCTGGAGCCGCTGGAGCATCTGCCTGCGGCTCTGGTAGTTCGGCGCCTTCTTCTGGTGGGTCACCTTCCTTTTCATCGGCAGGTGGCAACTCAGCTTCAAGCATGAGAAGAATGCTGCGACTCGTTGTGTAGAAGTCTTCCATGGTTTAAACGGACAAGGTTTTCAGTTCCTGTTGTGCTTGTTTGAGGAACGACATTCTGCGTGCTCGTAGATTCTGAATCAGTTTCGGACGAAGTTTAGCCAACATCGTGGGATCGCCCTTAGCTTGTTTGAGCAGCCCGGCAATTTCAGGATCCATAACGTCATCTTCTGAAAACTGAATTTTCGGTTTCAACCCAGGTCGGCCCGTTTGCATGCCGCTAGGTTGTGGTAACATTTCTTGTAAAAGATTGTTGGCGTATTGTTTGAAGGATTGCATGTTGCTACTTATTGATAAGGGGTAAAGTTATGTTCCCGCCCTTTATATATCATCGTCTTTCATCGTCTTTCAAGCTTCCTTCTTTTTCCTTCCCTGCAGATATTGTATTTGAATGTTTCAACGAAGTTGGGTTTTTCGTTTCTCAAGTACCCCCAGATATATAATACGAGGCTGGAAATCGATAGTCAACAGCAATTTACGAAAAAAGCAATATTTTTGTCAGTGTAACTGATTTACCGATCTGCGATTCGATATCAGTCAACCTGTTATTAGTGATGAATTTTTTGATCTTACTAAGATTGGTATTGGTATTGTAGGTGGTGAGTAACACAATATCTTTCAGATCGCCAATCAACTGACTTATCATTGTTGGTTGTTTCGGAACGATGCATTGTACACACTCGATAAATCTGTGTCCAATTGCTTTGGATATACTCCTGTATGATATCATCATAAATCGCAAAAATGGTCCTTTAAGAGAACGTGAGACTGGTCCCGTCTCAACAAACATTACATAATGTTCTCTGTTTGATATCCATTGAATCACTCTTGTTAACATCGCATATTGACAAAGTCTATTGACATCAGCGTCAAACTGTTTGTCATTCACATCAATGTGATATTGATAACATAAATCACTTACATCCACAATTGCTTGTGCCATCAGAATGCTTTTGTTGATGAATGATATACGCGTGTGTTCGCCTACTAGCATTTGCCCATGACGGATATTAGCCTATCGCGGTATTGGATAGGACACTTTCCAATTCTAAGGTTGAACATTGAGTTGTATGATTCCTCGTCGAATAATACACGTCGCTTGACTTGTTCGTATGCTTCGAGATATTTTGCAACCCACTGACTTTCACACAAGTGTAGAATCTCCCTTCGAAAGTTTTCCGGGCCATGCTTAGCCAGATCGGCCTCCAGCATTTTGCTGCTGCCATAGTACGTCTTATAATCTGATTCTTTAGTGATTTTACGTACACGTTTGGTTCCCTTTAGGGGAGGTCTGCGCGTTACGCGCGTTAGTTTCTTAACTCCAACGTAATATCTCTTTTCGCCAGGTAATGCGTTTGTCCTGGTGATTAGATATACAAACGAGTGCCAGTTTTTTAGTTGTTGTTCGTCCGGTAATCCTATCCAATCCATATGGATTTACTTACGCAATCTTCGCCCCTTCGCCAACTTGCGACGGTACGGTTTTTTGAATAGCAACTTAGGTATCCTACTATCACCTTGCGCAAAGCTGTCGGAGTTTGAAGATGGTCCTTGTGAAGCTGATGATCCAACACCTACAGCTGCTGCAGTCATCTCCTTAATTGCTGTTGTATCTCGTGCTTTGGTGAGGTATTGTATAAATGTCATATTGCATATTTATGGACATAGAGCAACTAGATGAACGATTGGCACAGTACGGTGACGAGATACAGCTCGACTGCCGTATGGACCAACTCAATGTTAAGGAGAAGGTTGGCGATTTGGCAACTATACGACATAAGTGGGTCGCACGTCTAATTCGAGCCCGTCGTGACATTCTGGCCCTAGAGCGAAAGCGCAAACGCTTAATTCAAGAGGCTATCGATCTAGCAAAGTCCCAAAGGCACGGTCCAGTTGACTTCTCTGATCGAGCAATCGCAGCTCAATGCGCAACCAAACCTGCGATCGTAACAATAGATGAACAGACAGCCAACATAGCGATTATTGTTGAGTATTTAGAGAAGGTTGAAAAGGTGTTCCAAGCAATGGGTCACGATGCGCGTAATTTGGTTGAGTTGATAAAAATGGAAACCACATAATGCCATATCTCCATGTACATTTCACAGATCATAAATACGTCACATTGTACTCCGACGTATTGGACGAGATTAGAGAGACGTACTCCGTAGCAGAACCAGGTGCACGATTCTCTAGGTCGCGCTTCGCACCAAAACGGTATTATCCGATTACCCCCACAGGAATGTGCCCCATTGGGTTTGCGTCGTTTATCCTGCAACACGCACTAAAAACGTACCCAAACATTAAGATTGATATTCAGCCCGCAGCCGCTCGAGTAATCAAGCCAACATTGGCCAAAAATTACGATCTCCAAATTCCCAAAGGATTTGATGGCCTTCGTGACTACCAGCAACACGCTGTTGAATCGTGTATCAAACACGGTAGAGGAATAATCGAACATCCTACCAGCGCGGGAAAAACACCACTGATGGGTAGTTTGATTCTCACTTTGATTCCCCTAGTGCCAAATCAAATTGTAGTGTTAGTTCCGGACCCTGGCCTTGCCAAGCAAACATACAACGAGTTCGTCAAATTTGGCATCAAAGACATGTACTTATGGTACAAGGAAACAGAAGATGACACCGACTTAACGCAACCAAAGGTAATAGTTGCCCACATGAAGTTAATTACGCGTCGTCGCGATGTTGTTAAACGCCTGCTGTCCAGTGCATCAGTGCTAATTGTTGATGAGTGCCATTCGTTGAAGCGTGGAAACGAGATAAACAAAATTGTCGACGCATTCAAAACACCAAATAGATTCGGACTCACTGGAACTCTTCCTGATGATATCGATAGCCAATGGAGTATGTTTGGCAAACTAGGACCCGTAATTGCTCGCGAGGAAGCACATGTATTGAGTAGTCGGGGATTTATTGCTGATGTTGTTGCACTTCGTGTATGTATACACTACGCCAATTCGCCCCCCATCAACTATTCAGATAAAGACAATGCACTTGAGAATCTCAGAAAGGAGGTCGATTGGCTATCTGAACAATCATACCGGATTGATATCATTGGTAAGTTGGCGAGCAATGCGCCGTCTAACACCTTAATTCTTGTTGATCGTATTTCTATTGGACAAAAAATCGTAGATGAAATTAAGAACAAATACCCCCACAAACAGGTAGTGTTTGTCAACGGCAGCGTCGATCTGGAAATTCGGGAACAAATCAAGAAATTGATTGAGGCGAACACCAACGTTATTTGTGTAGCCATGATGCAGATTTTCCGACAAGGCATTGACATATCAAACCTCCATTACTTGATTCTCGCAGCAATAGGTAAGGCTAAGGGGAGATTAATTCAATCAATCGGACGGGGTCGACGTCTTCATCCGAATAAAACAAAGCTGTTTTTATTTGACATTGTAGATATGATAGGATATTGTATCCAACATGGAGACTCACGATTTGCCGTTTTACAACAACAGCAGATCGCAGTTACCGAAAAACATTTTTATGAGCGACCTGCCTAAACCTAAACCGAAAAATAAAGATAATCACTATGTTAATGCCGAAGAATTGAGGGCGGATCTCATTGCATTTTACGAACAGGGGCCGGACGCAAAACCCAACGACAAGCTGTCAATTCAATTGATGAAAATCGCTGAACGCATATCGTACTCAGGCAAGTTTAAGGGATATACATATCGAGAGGTGATGGTATCAGACGCAGTCGAGCGAATGTTAATGGCCGTTTTACGCAGAAAATACAACCCCGAACGAGGCAGTCCTTTTGCG
>JACCDG011571011.1_pt1 | contig 31437 bp, 33 predicted proteins | sample 7442471 | NCBI WGS metagenome assembly JACCDG01 (sample SAMN15323444, study PRJNA562643) | freshwater metagenome | isolation source: river surface water | place: USA:Blue River Watershed | collected 2017-08-17 | reverse complement strand
ACTATTCAGCAATAGCTGTATAATAACCCCATATGCGTGTAAATAAATTCGTGGCACAAGCCACCGGTATGTCGCGGCGAAAGGCCGATGAAGCTATTGAGTGGGGAAGACTGGAAGTCAACGGCGTCGTCGTTACGGCCGGCTTTGACGTCCAAGAAAACGATAAAGTCGTCCTCGATGGCAAGCCGATAGCCAAACCAACTACCTATCAAACAATTATTCTCAATAAGCCAAGCGGCTACGTAGTCAGCAGGGACGGTCAGGGCAGCAAGACGATCTATGAGCTACTACCAGAGTCTTTTCAGCACCTAAAGCCCATTGGACGGCTCGATAAAGCCTCATCCGGCCTATTATTAGTTACCAACGACGGCGATCTTGCACAACGGCTCACACACCCAAGCTATAAAAAAGAGAAGGTCTACGAAATCGAGCTATATATTCCATTAAAGGAAGAGGATCGTCGAGCCATAGAGAAGGGCGTCAAGCTAGAAGATGGCATTAGTCGTTTACAGCTCGACGGCAAGGATAAAAAATGGACGGTTACCATGCACGAAGGTCGTAATCGTCAGATCCGACGCACCTTCGAAAAGCAAGGCTACACCATCGCCAAGCTACACCGCACACAATTTGGCGACTACTTCTTGCAAGGCACTGCGCCAGGCACCCACCGACTAGTCTAACTTACTGCTGCTCCAGGTATTGATTATGAACCCTCTTGGCCCTGAATAAGCAACGAATATTGTCAGCTACGATTCTGCCCACAAGGGTCAACCCTAACCCCTGCGACAATCCAACGTAATAGAATAAGCCACTTGATTCTGGTGCGTGTTCACCCCTAAATACGCCGAACCTGTGAGCGCCGTAAGCTCCTGCAACAGTCAAAACAGACGAGCCCAGCTTGTAGGTCCTGGAGGCCCCTGCTACATGAGGTAATACATCAAGATGCTCGGTCCCGTATTTATTGATCAGGTTCTTACCGCTATAACTGAGGCCGTAGTCTCGGGTCCCATCGTCATTATCTACAGCATTTAGTAGCTTTGCTTCTGCTGCTGCACGTAATGCTATGTCTTGGTCCAGAGACTGAAAAGAATCAGGCTCTTCTCCATCTACTTTTGCTCGTAGGTATTCAGCGACATGGATAGCCGCCTCAGTAACTTGTCCTTCTTTACGAGTGTAGTTAGGGTTAATCTCACCGATTCGAGTAGGTGAATTCGCGGAAAACATTTCGCCACTTAGGGCAGCCTCCACCATGGGCACAATGTTTTCTGCTGTTGGTCTATGTACAACGAGTGATCCTCTTATTGGCATGGGCTTCATTAAAACATAGTCATTCAAATGGTACTAGCTAACAGAGAGAATTTGTGGTAAAATAAGCATCAAATGGCGAAAAAATTACCGATTGTAGCAATTGTCGGACGTGCAAACGTTGGCAAGTCCACCTTATTCAATAAAATCCTCCACAGACGAGAGGCTATAGTTGCTAATGAGGCCGGTACAACACGCGACAGCATTATGGCTAAAGCCGAATACGGCGATAACCAGTTCTGGCTGGTAGATACCGCTGGTATCAAAGACCCTGAAGATGACTTTGAATTCACCATCCAGGAACAGATTGTTCAGGCTGCCGACAGTGCTGACGTTATCTGGGTAGTCATCGAGGGAACGACCATTATCACCGAAGAAGATCGCCGCGTCGCAAAGATGGCCCTAAAGAGTAAAAAGCCCGTCTTCTTAGTCGTAAACAAAATGGATAAAGCACCGAAAAAGAGCTTTGAAGATTTTGAAAGACTTGGCATCAAGCCTATCTTGCTGGTTAGCGCTACACAGAATGCAGGTATCGAGGAACTGCTTGATCGTCTCGTAGCCCAGATTCCTAAGGCCAGTATAACTGAGGCCGATGACCGCTTTAGAATCGCTATTATCGGACGGCCCAATGTTGGAAAGTCCCAACTATTCAACACACTCGCCAAGAAGCAGCAGGCAATTGTAGCCGATCGAGCTGGCACGACTAGAGACATTAACCGTACGGTCGTCAAATATCAGGGACGAGAGATAGAAATTCTGGACACCGCTGGTATCCGCAAAAACGGAAAGATCGAAGTCGGCATCGAGAAATTCAGTGTCATTCGTACATTAGCTGCTATTGAACAAGCCGATGTTTGCGTCATGCTGATGGACGTTAACGAACTAAACACTCAGCTTGATCAAAAAATTGCCGGTATGGTCAAAGACTCCGGCAAGGGGATGATCCTAGTCATCAGCAAGTGGGATAGTATTGACGAAGAAAAAACCGAATTCACTCGCGATCAAATTGCTGCAGAACTACGCTTTAACTTCCCATTTGTGCCCTGGGCACCACTTATTATCACTAGCTCTGTAACAGGGCAAAATGTTACAAAGATCTTCGAAATAGCCCTCGAAATCGAGGAACGACGTAAGCGCACATTCGTCACTAGCGAACTAAATCGCTGGCTCCGCGATGTAGTTGCTAAGCATCCACCAGCTGGACTCAAGAATCGCAACCCAAAGCTAAACTATATTGTCCACGAAGACGACAATCCTATTCCAAGCTTTAAGGTATTTGGTGCTCATACTAAGTTCCTCCACTGGAGCTACAAGCGATACATGGAACGAGCGTTCCGAGAAACATACGACTATACAGGATCTCCTGTACAATTTTGGTTTATCGAAAAGCATGTTACTCACAAGCACGGCACACGACCAACAGAAGACTAACTCTCTCAAATATTGCCAAAGATAAAGTTTTATGATATAGTTTTTCCCTATAGAAATGAGGTTAAGATGAGCGAAGTGCTTAAAAAATTGAGAATGAATGCTGCTGGCTTTATGGCCGTAGGCGCTACCGTACTAACAGGATGCGCTGGAACAGAAGGTCATGGAGTACTCACCGACAGAGGTGTCTGCGTAGACCAAGAATCTACCTTCAAACTAGGAGTCGGCGATAAAATCAAAGCCGGAATCGATGATATTTCATTTGATACTCAACGTGCTCAAGACGCAGTGACCTTCACATACGATGGTAAAAAATTGAAGGTAGAAATTCCAGAAGGCGGCGACGAGACAGAACTGAGTATCTCCGGTGTCGCCTCGGCTGGAGACATTTCGGTCGAACTCAGTGAAACAGGCCTAGAAGGCAAACTCACCGAAGATACAACTACGGTTGATTTTACTGCACGACGTACTGGCGAAGTTGCCTCAGTATCTCTTGAATGGGTATGCTAACAGCTCCACACATTTGCCAGTGGTATACTCAGTAGACATATGGGTCTATTCAGCAAGAAACCAATACAAAACTCGTCGCATGCTCCGCTCTATACGCTTAGCAGCCAAACTACGGTTCTCCTGGTAGGGCTTGGCAATCCTGGCAGCGAGTACGATGGCACCCGACATAACATTGGTTTTAGTGTCCTAGACGAATTCGTAGCCAATAACAGCGAGTTTGGCTCTTGGGTTAAGAAAAAGGATCTTAAGTGTCTCATAACGACTGGAACACTCGGAAACGCCCGTGTTATTGCCATTAAGCCAACAACCTTCATGAACGAAAGCGGACAAGCGGTCCGCGCCGTCCAAGATTTTTATAAAATACCCAGCGAAAAAGTAGTCGTTATTCACGACGAATTAGACATTCCATTCGGACAGATCAAGATCAAAAATGGTGGTGGTACAGCAGGTCATAACGGGTTAAAGTCCATCACCAGCCACATCGGTGAGCACTTCGGCCGCATCCGAATTGGCATTAACAGCGAACACCGCATCAAAACAGACGAAAAAGATTTTGTACTAAAACCATTCAGCAAGGAAGAGCAAAGCCATCTTCCTAATCTCACTCGTGAAACCGGTGCTATTCTCACTGAATACATCTACGGTGGTCAGCTCAACCCCGACACTCGTAGTTTTATCGTTTAAGCTGCAGACGCAGTTTCAAAACTTATATCTGCTGCATGGAAATCAATTGTGACGATTCCCCTAGGGTCGGTTCCGACTCCAATATGTGGAGCTTTCTTATGGCCGACCTTCATTCCATTAACTGACAATAATGCTTGCCTGACAATTATTGCATCTCCAACACCATATTCCACTACATACTCAGGCATTTCCTGAGGATTAAACCGTGCATTTCCTGCACCAAAAACCGCTTTTTTACCAGATGTCGGCAAAAGCAATGACATGCCATAACCTATATTTGAATCTGTATGTATAGGCGTGCCGTTAACTGATACATCTCTTGCATCCGCCCTGATGCGTTCATAATCGTCGTCGTCAATTCCTAAGATATCAAAGTAGGTAGCCAGTTCTGGGGCTCTTTTTATAAGCAATGATGGGATTGTAGTCAAACCCTGATCTTTGAGATTGTTGATCGATTCAGCTGATATAAATTCGTCAACTTTGGCTGCACCGTGTTGGACAGCAAAGGCAAGCGCACCCGCACTCATGCGCGAAAAGCTAGGACTGAATTCAGCAACAGTAAGCATTTCCATAACAATATTGTAACATGTTTATGCTTAATTTGCAATAGAATAAATACCCCGGAAACATAAAGAGCCTACAGAGGGGGTGGGCACCGCTGTAGGCTCATTACACCCTTCAACCCACCCGAGCGAAGCATCAGCGCCTATTAAATATACGGGCCTGTGCCGCCCCTAGACGGGCTAGGGGACATCGATGTGACTCACTTTGAATTCGGGGTTCCAATGCTATCGAAATAGCAGAGGGACAGTTAAAGGGGTTAGTCTGTTTTAGAGCGCTGTACTTCGGTAAACCGAGGACAGCGAAGAAAGTGGAGGGTAACAACTTTGGATCGCACGCTCTAAAACAATCTAACAATTGTTAGAATTTGGGGTAGAAGGTACGTAAAACCTAAAAATTAGGAATTACAAGTTGCCATAGTAACAAGAAAGTTACATAATGTCAATACTATTTATTGTTTTTGAGGGAAAAGCAATTTTATATTCTTATGGTAATAAACAGGGTAATGGTAACAGATCACAAAGAGTTGTCTCAGCTGCAAATGCTAACACAGCCAGTTACTCAATTGTTTTCTGTTGGAAACTTTGTGGAACTACTTGGTAAGCCCATGGTGGCTATTGTTGGCAGTAGAAAAGTTAGCACCTATGGCCGTGCAGTAACATCTAAGCTAGCTCACGCCTTAGCGCGTGCCGGAGTGGTGATTGTCAGCGGATTGGCGCTTGGCGTCGATTCTATCGCCCACAAAGCAGCATTGGATGCAGGAGGAAGAACAATAGCCATATTACCCAGTGGTCTAGATAAAGTATACCCAGCCAGCCATTACCCACTTGCAAAGCGAATCACTCAGCAGGGTGGTGCAGTGATAAGTGAATATCCGGAAGGGACTGGATCGCCGAGGAAGTATCAGTTTATCGCGCGAAACCGGATTATAGCTGCGCTCAGTCGTGGAGTAATCATTACCGAGGCTGCCGCCAAGAGTGGCAGCCTACATACCGCAAGTTTTGCGCTCGAACAGGGAATATATGTTTTCGCTGTGCCAGGAAATATAACATCAGAGCTTTCGGTTGGCACAAACGACCTTATCAAAGCGGGGGCTCATCCTATTACCACAGCTCAAGATGTGTTAGAGGTACTGCAAATTCGGCCTTCAACAAATCCCACAGCCAGCGATATTCCTGGAACACTCATTACAAGTGCGCTTGGGTCTTCAATTCTGACTACATCTCAGCTACTGGAACGCACTCGGTTACAGCCCAGTCATCTCCTTCAATCACTCACTAATCTAGAGATTGCCGGTGTGATTCAGCAACCAGGACCTAATAGCTGGAGTTTGATGTAGCTATTTGCAATTGTTTCAAAAGTACCGTACTCTAACGCTCTGTGACCCAGAAATAGCTTGCAGCAAAAGCAATGCTATACTTAAACCTTAAGCAGATCTATACATATATATGGCAAAAAACTTAGTTATCGTCGAGTCCCCAGCAAAAGCAAAAACTATCGAGAAATACCTCGGTAAAGATTTTCACGTCCTTTCTTCTATCGGTCATATCCGTGGGATTGCCAAGAAAACCAAAGACGGAACAGAGGCTATTGATGTTAAGGCCGGCTTTAAGACTACTTACGAAATTGACCCCGAAAAAAAGAAAACTGTTGCTGAGCTCAAGAAAGCCGTCAAAGCCGCTGAATCTGTTTGGCTGGCAACTGATGAAGACCGCGAAGGAGAGGCTATTGCCTGGCACCTCTGTGAAGTACTTAATTTGGATACCAAGACTACAAAACGTATTGTTTTCCACGAAATTACTAAGAACGCTATTGAAGAAGCAGTAAAGAATCCTCGCACCATCGATATGCAACTAGTAGAAGCTCAGCAAGCGCGTCAGATCCTCGACCGTATCGTAGGTTTCGAGCTTTCACCAGTAGTCTGGCAAAAAGTTCCTGGCGGAAAGTCTGCCGGGCGAGTACAGTCTCCTGCAGTCCGATTGCTCGTAGAACGCGAGAGAGAAATACGCGCATTCGAAGGATCTGCTTCTTATAAAGTCACCGTCGAACTATCCGTTAAAGGCGCAACCATGAAAGCCGAGCTGCCCAAGAAGTTCGACAGTGAAGATAAAGCTCACAAATTCCTAGAGAGTCTTATCGGAGCAAAGTTCACCATCAGCAATGTCGTCACCAGTCCCGGCACCCGCAATCCAGCCCCACCGTTCACTACTAGTACCTTACAACAAGAGGCCAACAGTCGCCTCGGCTTTGGAGCCAAAGCCACCATGGGCTCTGCTCAGAAGCTTTACCAAGAGGGTAAGATCACTTACATGCGTACCGACTCGGTTAATCTTAGCGGCCAAGCCCTATCTCAAATCACCGATTATGTAACAAACACTTACGGTAAGGAATATCATCAGTTTCGGACCTTCAAGACCAAATCTAGTGGCGCCCAGGAAGCACACGAAGCTATACGCCCAACTGATGTATCTGTAGAACAGGCCAGTGGTGACGCCTACAATCAAAAACTTTATACGCTTATCCGCAATCGAGCCTTAGCCAGTCAGATGGCCCCAGCTAAACTAGAAAAGACTACCATTACCATCGCCATCTCCACTTCTACCGAAGTTCTTGAAGCTAAAGGCGAAGTGATCCTGTTCGATGGTTTCCTAAAAGTATATGGAACCAATAAAAAAGAAGATGACATCTTGCCGCCCGTAGCCGCTGGGGATGAACTAGACTGTCAGAGCGCTACTGCCAAGCAAGTTTTTGCCCGTCCGCCCGCCCGCTATTCAGAGGGTGCATTAGTTAAAAAACTAGAAGACCTCGGAATTGGTCGTCCAAGTACCTACGCCACTATTATTAACACTGTCCAGGTCCGTGGCTACGCTCTAAAGGGTGAATCCGAGGGCGAGCCCCGAGATGTCGTTGTCTTATCACTCAAAAAAGATACAGTCGAGCGGGAAGTCGTTCAGGAAAAGACCGGTTCAGACAAGGGCAAACTCGTGCCGACTCCAGGTGGCGAAGTACTAACAGACTTCTTAAATGATCATTTCGATCAAGTTGTAGATTATGATTTTACCAAGGAAGTTGAGCAGGAGTTCGACGATATTGCCGAGGGCAAACTTGAGCGCAACAAGATGCTGCAAGAGTTCTACGATCCGTTCCATAAACTTATTGAAAATTCAGGGGTCATCAAGCGCAGCGACGTTGCCCAGGCCAAAGAAATTGGTAAAGATCCTAAGACTGGTAAAACCATTATCGCTCGATTTGGCCGCTTTGGGCCAATGCTCCAGATGGGCGAGGCAGATGATAAGACGGCAGATGGCAAAGACGACAAGCCGCGCTTCGCACCAATGCCTACTGGTACCCGCATCGAAACAGTCACCCTAGAAGAAGCACTGGTAATGTTCAAACTTCCACGCACAGTAGGTAAAACTGACGAGGGCGAAGACATCAAAGCCAACATCGGCCGCTTTGGCCCGTATATACAGGTCGGTAAGCTGTTTGTGAGCATCAAACCACTTGATCCTCATGATATTACCCATGCACAGGCCCTAGAGCTTTACAAAGCCAAACTTAAATCCGAAGCAGAGAAGAACATTGCCGAATTCGAGGATGGCGTCAAAGTGTTAAACGGACGCTACGGCCCATATATTACCGACGGCAAGAAAAACGCCAAGATTCCTAAAGATACCGACCCTAAGAAGATCACCCATAAAGAAGCACTCCAGATCCTGAAGGATGCACCTACTGCCAAAGGGCGCTTCGCTCGCAAAGCCAAAAAATAGCGGCATATGAAATACTGGCATTCGCAAACATTTCTTGCTCCGACAAAGAAGGGGGTAGTGTTTTTCCTCTGTGCTCATGACACTAAGCTCAAGTCATACAAATTCTCTGTCAAACAACTAACCAAGCTTGGCTACGATGTTGTAGCCTACGAATTTGACCCAGATGTAATCCATTCGGGCAACCCAGCACTCCTACCCAACCTGGTGGTAAAGACAAGGGAAGATATCCAGAATATTATCACTGCAGACTATCCTCAGGCTAAAGATATTGGCCTATTTGGCAGCAGCCTCGGCTCTTTTATCTCCTATAACATTCTCGATATTCCAGAAGTTTCGTGGGTTGTTATGAATACCGGAGGCAACATGGCAAGGGGTGTGTGGGCACTGCCACGATCACATAAGGCGTTTACCAGGCAAGGCGTGACACTGGACCAACTAGAAAAATCCTGGGAGGCTATCCAAAACCCCGTATGGAATAAGCCTCAAGGTACACGCGTGCTCCTCTTAGCAAGCACCGGCGACAAACTAGCCACCGTAGCCGATGCCCGAACTGCCCACGAGTATATGCTAGCCCACGGTGTTAACTCAAAGTTTGTAGTCATGCGACAACTCAGCCACAAATACACCATAGTCCGCAACCTAACCAGAGTTAACTGGCTCATTAGGCACTTACCCCAGGAAAAATAAGTAAGGTTTTCCACATATTTGTATCTTAAGCAGAAACATACTGCAGTAATATTGACATACAATCTTTGTGCTTATGCTGCGAGTTGATGCTACAATAAGTACATAAAACTATATGTTTGACTTAATTCATCATTAGTTATATAATTATACCTAACTGAGTTATAAATCAACAGTAATCAGGAAACCTAAACATGGCAGATACCGCTAACACCACCCCAGTCAATCTCGAAAAAATGGTACAGGATGTACTTGCTACTATCGAGCGTGAAAGGGAACGAGAAATCGTATCTCGCCGTTTTGGCCTCTTCGATCGCAAAGAAACTCTCGAACAGATTGGCGAACTCCTTGGCATTACCCGTGAACGCGTTCGACAACTAGAAAAAGCTGTCGTCCAACGTCTCAAAGCAGCTGCCGAAAAGGACCTCCCGCATATCAAAGATGTCGAAGTACAAATCAGCGAAATTCTTGCTGAACAGGGAAGTGTTGCTCGCATAAGTACGCTTGCAGACAAGTTTGAAGGCGACAACGAACGCCTCACCCAATCTCGCATTTCTTTCCTCGCTAGCCTCTGTCCAAAGTTGATCGTCATTGACGATAACGACAACTTCCATCACGCCGTTGCCCTTAAAAGCGCTCATGACGACAAGCAACTGCGCGCTGCTGTTGCCAAAATTATTGATGCTATCAAGAAAGCGGGGGAGCCTGTTAAGATCGACGCCATCTCTGAAGCAGTCAACGACAAAGATACCGCTCACGTGGCTGCACTTGCCAGCACAAGTAAGCAACTTGCAACCCTTAATGGCCTCTGGGGCTTAATCAAATGGCCAATGGTCAACCCAAAGAACATCCGTGACAAAATCTACGTTATTCTCAATGTTAACGGTAAGCCACTTCACTTTAACGAAATCGCTAGCGCTATCAAAGACTCTGAGTTCAAGCGTAAAGATGTTACTACTCAGGCTATTCACAACGAACTCATCAAAGACGGTCGCTTTGTACTAATCGGACGGGGAATCTATGCTCTTAAAGAGTGGGGCTACGCAAAGGGAACTGTCGCCGATATCATCAGCGATGTCCTCAAGAAGGCTAACGAACCTCTTCACCGCGACGAAATCGTCAAGCGTGTCCTCAAGAGCCGCCAGGTCAAGGAAACGACTATCTTGCTAAACCTACAGGGCAAAGCTCAGTTCAAGCGCGTCGCTAAAGCTACCTACGCCCTCGCCGAAGTATCCTAATCAAGTCATATCATGAATTTTGTGCGCTTCCATGACCTGGATCTCCCCGTATTTACGGGCCTCGATGCTCAGGACATGTATATTGCCCGCACTAAAGCAGCTTTGGAAGTTGCCGGTGAAATAGCAACACAGGACTATTTGCTGCGCCCGATGGATATTGAAGGCCCCGAATCATTTAACTTAGCTAGGATACTCCGCGAAACCACATCAGAACTTGAGATGCTCACTGATGCATCAGACGTATCGTTAGTAGAGTACCAGTGGGGACTTGCGCCGAGGAGTGTATTGTTTAGGCCATATAGACTCACGCCTCGCTCTCGTCATGATGAATTAGTACCCAAGGGATTCTGCCTTGCTGCAAAAGTGAAAGTGTTACATGGCGCTGACGGGGCTGACGCATGGGAACCTGACAGGTGGGAGCCGGCACGCAAAGCCGTTGAGCGTTACGATGATCGCGTGAGCAGTGTCAAAATTCGCGACGCACATGAGTGGCAGTTCGTGGTGCATGAAGACCGGGTGACGTACGTAGACCCCGAGCCACGACTAGCAAGACGGTAGCAGAATATTAGATAGTACCGTGAAGAACATTTTACGAACAAACCATCTATTCATGCTTCTTAGTACATAATACGAACAAGGGAATATGTTTATACGATCAACGGGGTCAAAGCTTGAAGCCATAATATATGATAAAACGCCAGGGTAGGTCAAAAAACGTACAAGCAGAACGAAAGCAGAAGCACAGGACACGGAATCTGGATGGACAGTGTACTTCAAACACATAGCAATGCGACGTCGCACAATGTATATTTTACGACTCGCATATAGAGATAATAGTTACATTGGTATACCTCTTCTATAGGGAATAACCTAGTGACTTTGTCGTATAAGGCGCCATCTATCACTCTCCGCGTGTAAATAAAGTATAAAATATTGATCTATATCTTACCTATGATATAAACGTCGCTTTTTACACAGCTACTATATCTTTCCACCACATGTTATCCACAGCCACATTTGCAATATTTGACTTTTGTTTCCTTTTATATCTTTTTATATGTTTCCCCTCCACTCTCCAAATTTTGTGATATTTGACTTTTACCCTACTTTGCATTGTTATATATTTTTTTCTAGCATTAAGTAGTTAACGACAAACTGAACATTTTACGAACATAGAGTAGGGTGATGGGGGACAACGGAATGCTAGTGATCTATTTAAAATAGACTTTCTCTTCCACGCGAGCGTCGATATATTCCTTGGGTACTATGTTCTGCTTCTGCAAATAGTTACGCATCGCCAAGTACTGCCCTGCTGAAAGGCGAGGGTCAGCCAGTAAACTAAACTTTACATAGAATGGCTCACCTTCCACCTGGAGGCGTAGTTCGGATGCTAGGGGTGGAAGAGTAAGCGTAGATATGGTGAGTTGCTTTGATTTCAACTGTCCAGCAAGTGTTGTAATAAATGTAACATCACTCCCTGCCAATATGGCCTTGCCTGGTTTAACATTTAGCTGAGCTTCCTCTGAAACCAATACTGTATCAATAACGGTACCTGCTGGGATATCCTTAGCCTCTATCAACGCCTTCCCGCTAGAGCCGACTAAGTAGATGCCATTTTGACTGGCAACGCGGAGGACGGGCCTAGAAACAACAGCTTCGACTATTGGACGATGGCCCATTAATGGTAAAACAACTTCTACACGATCAAGCTCCGGGAAGTTTGACATTAATTCTGATCGTATCTTTGCCGTATCAATAGTTATCTTATTTTTATTGAGCATGGAGGAGCTTAATATTGCATCGGCTGTTTGCTGGTACTCGCTCGCTTTTCGCAGCTCAGGCACGCCACTAGGACGAGTCACTACAAACTTTGCTGATTCTGTAAGTGTTGTAGTGTAAAGCAAGCATCCCGCCAGTAATACAAACATCAGAATAATCGGTAGCCGCTTTGGGTCTTTAACATTGGCCATGACAGCTGCTTTTGCGGCTGACTTTCGCTCTGTTGGGGCATTTACGTCACGCGTCTGTCGACTTGCATGATAGGAGACGAATTGCCGGCTGTCTGATGACTGCCGCTGTGGTCGCTGACGACGAGAAGTATCTATTTTCTTCCGCGGTCTCATTATGAAGGATCTCCGACCTGAGACTTGGCATTTTTAGAGACCAGCAGTGCTAGTTTATGTGCTGCGTCAGTGTCGCTAGTGCCATGGAGGTTGCGAGCCAACTCAAGGCGCCTGTGCGGGCTACCCAGAAGCAATTCAATCTGTTGCAAGAGTAATTCAGGATTCTTCTGAACTGACTCGTCTGACAAATTAACGATTGCTTTCTTGTCGGCCAAAATTTCTGCATTTTTGGTTTGGTGTCCTCCCGTAAGCTGATTATTCGGAACAACAATACAAGCCTTGGCCTGGACCGCAAACTCTGCCATTGTCGATGCCCCTGCCCTCGAGATAATCACATCAGCAGCACCGCTATAGCGGTATAGATCGGTCACAAATGGCTCCACAATAATTCTATCAAGATCATGATCATTAACTTGTTTTCGGTACACCTCAGAAAGCTCCTCTTCTTTGCCCTTCCCGGCTATATGAAGAATTGCGAGTTTAGGATGACGTGCCATGAGTTTCTTGGATATTTTTGCAACCGCCATGTTGAGTCTTTGGGCGCCCAAGCCGCCACCCGTTACCAGCAAGACTTCGGATCCAGCTGGAATACCGAACGAAGTCTTATACTCCTTCTGAAGTGCAGCCGTAATGGTGGTATATACCTTAGAAATGGGTATACCGACCTCAAATGTCTTATTTGACGGATAGGCATAAAGCTCTTTTGGCATCGCCACTGCATGAGCTGCCGCCCACCGTGCTATCAACCTATTAGCAAGTCCGGGAATGGCATCTGAGTCGTGAGTTACGTACGGGATACGTAGCAACGCCGCTGCCAAACCAATTGGTACGCCAACTTTACCTCCTTTGATGAAGATCACATCCGGCTGCAACTTTCTAACCAAAAAGAGTGCCTGTACGATGCCAATAATTACATAGAACAGATCCCTGATATTTTTGAGCATTGTCGGTATGTCAAGAAACTGCTTTAGACCCTCTCCATGATAGCGTCTAAATTTACCCGAATAGACTCGGTGTATATCTTTTATTGCATGATGATCCCGTACAATGTCCGCCAACAGATCATCATTGCCTATCACATAGTCGATTTGAGTTGATGCATTGAGCTTATGGAGCTCAGCGGCGACCGCTAACGCCGGGACGATATGCCCCCCGGAACCGCCGCCTACTATCAATACTTTCATTACTTCCCCGCTCCACTGTTTCATCTGTCATTACGCTATAGCTAGTATACCGCGAAATCTGAAATACTACCCCAACTGCCGCCGTAATAAATATTAAGCTTGTACCGCCGTAACTTATGAAAGGAAGAGTAATTCCTTTTAGAGGTAATAGCCCGATCATGGCTCCGATATTAATCATGGCTTGAGTGCTCAGCCATGCCAGCACGCCAACGGCTAGCAGTCTGCTATACGTATCTGGTGCCCTCTCGATAATATTCTTTATGCGGGCAAAGAACGCCACAAACAAACCCAACAAAACACTAACCCCTAGGAATCCAAATTTTTCGGCAAGGATTGCAAAGATGGAATCGTTTGCAGCTTCTGGTAGATACCCATACGCTTGCACGCCCCTACCCAGTCCTAGCCCAGCTACACCTCCTGATCCTACGGCGATTAGTGCCTGACACGCCTGATAACCAGTGCTCTGGCAGTCTCTGGTTGGATTTAAGAATGTAGCAAAACGATCACGTCGATAGCTACTAGAAGCAATTAACAAAGTGGTGCCTACGGCAATTACACAGCCGATAATGGCGATTCGTTTTAAAGGCAAGCCTACTACGAACACCATGGCAGCCATAATCGCAACCATGACGCCCGTTGATCCAAGATCACTCTGTATGCGCGCTACAACAACAGCAATGATGGCTAGAGTTATCAGCAGAGGTTTAAAGGTGGCTTCCTTGTCGCCCAGCTGACCATTTCTGAGTCGGTCGCTCAAGAAGCCTGCCAGCCATATAAGTAAAGTGAACTTTATCAACTCTGCCGCCTGGAAGGATAATCCACCAAATTGTATCCATCGGTAGGCTCCGTTGATTTCTTCGCCCAATAGACGCACTGCAACTGCTGCAGCAACAGATGCGATTAACAGTGGTCGTTCAAATTTTCGCCACATTGCTGTCGGAATGAATGACGTAACAATAAAAGCACCGATACCTAACATGACGGCTATCAACTGTTTTACGGCATAGTAGTTCTCGCCGACGTTCTTCTGTGCACTTAAGCCGGGGCTTATTGCATATACAACCACCAGCCCTACAGCCATCAGGACTAGGCTTAATGTTAGCAAAATATAGTCTGGTTTGTGTCGACGTTGCACTTTGCCTAATACCGCCTTACGACGGACTGTATTGGATGATTGTCTCATAGTGATTGACTCATTATACAGTGCTTATCCTTAGCTTCGTGGAGTTACGTTAAAATTATCTAGCAACATATTGGTTAAGCTAGTGAATATCGGTGCTGCTGCTCTAGATCCAGCATACCCCTTAACTCCTGGCTCGTTAACCCTTACGACAATGACATATTCAGGAGTGTCGCCTCCGACAAATCCCATGAATGTTCCGTTGAATCGATCTTCGTAATAACCTCCGCCCGGTTTAGCAATTTCCGCCGTACCGGTCTTACCACCAATACTATATTTACCATCTGGTTTCTTGAGTCCGTAAAGTGTGTAGTTGCGACCCACCACCCCCTCCATCAAGGTTACTAACTCGCCGCTGACTTTAGAGCTGACGACATCCGTTTTGACCACTTTGGGTTTTGTAACAGTAGTCTTGTTAAGCCCGTCCGTTACCTGCGAAACGAGGTACGGTCGATAGTATGTGCCACCATTAATTGCCGCACTTAACGCCGCGCCCATTTGTAATGGCGTAGCTGTCATACCTTGTCCAAAAGAAGTATTGGCATATTGGATGTTAAGACCAAATCCGTCGCTAGGATCAGGCACCGTACCCTCTGCTTCGTACCCCTGCTCTACCCCTGTCGGCTTGCCGAATTGATAATGATCGACCATATATTCATGCCATGTGCTGCGAGCCTTCTGATTCACCTCGCCACCACCCATTTGCATTAATAACCACGTAGCGCCAGTGTTAAGAGAAAGTTCCAAGATGTCGGCTACGCTCCGAGTCCCGGCTCCGCCATCTTCTTCGATGTTCGAAACAGTGGCATCACCAATCTTATATTTTCCTGGATCAAAATAGGTCTGATTGGCCGAAACGACTCCTAAGTCTAATGCTGCCGCAGTTGTTAAGGGTTTCATTATGGAACCTACCTCAAGAGGAGCACTAACGGCGGCATTATTAAATGTGTCACCGTCTTCAACTTTATAAAATTCTGCTGGATTATAGGTTGGATAATTTGCTATTGCCTTTATAGCTCCGGTACGGGGGTCCATAATAAGTGCACTTCCAGATTTGGACTGTGCCTTATCTAATCCTGCCTTCAGGATATCCTCTAGTTGTCGCTGCATAGAAACGTTGACCGTTAAACGTACCCGATCACCCATTTTCGGCTTAATTACGATGTTATCGGTGTTGGCGACCAGTGGTACGCCTTGAGCATCGGTTATCGCTTTTAGTTGCCCAGCTGTTCCTTTTAGCTGAGTATTCAGGGCTTGCTCCAGCCCATACTTACCCGTGCCTTCATCGTCAACAAATCCAAGTAACTGAGCCGCAAGATCACCCTGTGGGTAGATTCTAATAGTCCCCTCGCGCGTTCCAATTCCCTTTAATTCCAGCGCATCGAGCTGCTTTTTTTGGTCTTTGGTAAGCTTTTTTGCAAGGATAGCATAGCGGGTATCGAGCTTCATCTTTGACTCTATCTCGGATTGATTTCCGCCGATTATTTTCTGTATCTTAGCGGCCGCCGAGCTTGCATCCTTCACATACTGCGGATCGGCAAATAAGGTATACCGTTTTTCATTGAGCACTATAGCTACCGGACCCGAACTATCTTCGGCCTCAATTATTCCACGGTCTGCCGGTATCTCGTATTGCTTGAGTTGCCCTTGTAGGGCTGACTTTTTATAGAAGTCATGTCGAATTACTTGAAGATAAAAAAGCCGAATGCCAAATACACCCATAACTAACAGCAGTGCTACGTACCATAACTGGATACGTCGAATAGGGTTTAGTATCTGGCCTGCGGCTTTATTGTTCATGTATTACTAGTTACTAACGGTACCACTTGGAGCGACACTAACCAAGCCTTTAGCGGCTTCGCTGTTCTTAACGCGGTCAAGAGCCTGCAAACGTGCAGATGCAATCTCGAGTTCGTCATGTTCTTGCTGAAGTTCAGTAGTTTGCGTTGTCAAAGAGTTAATCTTGTAACCGTAAGCATTTGTCTTGGTGACTTGCGTAAGGTATAGAAGGCCCAAAACGCACGCCAAGACAATAAGAATAATAGTGTTGCTGATTGGACCGAGAGCCCTATCGTCTTTTTTAAAAGTTGTAGTGTTTTGATTCTTAGAAGCAAACCGCTGGCGGTTCACTGCTAGTGAGGATGAATATGTCATAATGATTTCTTTGTTTTTGTTTTTTTGGTGTCCATCTCGCCCTAGAGCGAGATGGACGAAGAACTAATTAAAGTACTTTGACTCTAACTTTGTACGCACGGGATTGGCTTTTGACCTGGATAGGCATGCTAATTCCCTTTCTTTTATATTTTTATTTTCGCTGCGGCTCGCAGTTTTGCACTACGGGCACGCGGATTGGAAGCAATTTCAAGTTTGTCGCCGGTGACGGGTTTTTTTGTAAGGATGGTCAATTCTGCATCATAACCTCCACTTGCCCGTTCTGCGAACGCTTGTTTTACTAAGCGGTCTTCTAGGCTATGGAAGCTGATAACAGCAAGTCTTCCGCCTGGCTTCAGCAGTGTTACCCATAAAGGCAATGCTTCTTTGACCTGACGAAGTTCGTCATTTACTGCGATACGTAAACCTTGGAAGGTCCGCGTTGCAGGATGAGTTTTACTCCTACCAAACTGTGTCTTGGCGACGATTTCTGCAAGGTGCGTAGTAGAAGTGATCGGTCGAGCTGCGATGATCGCTGTTGCAATCTTCTGGGCCCGAGGCTCCTCTCCGTATTCGCGCAGTACATACACAAGATCATCTTTAGAATAATCGTTGACGATAACGCCAGCGGTAAGTTCCTGAGATTGATCCATACGCATGTCCAAGGGGCCATCCTGTTGAATAGCGAATCCTCGGCTTGCAATATTAAGGTGCGGCGATGACACGCCCAAGTCAGCCAGTATCATATCGAACTGTCTGCCCTGCAATACTAAGCTTTGGCTTGCGCTCAAAAAATCTGAGTGCAATATCTCGGCGCCATGATCAGAAAATCTTTCGGTCAGAAAGTTTATAGCATTCTGATCGCGATCGACTAACGTTACTGGCCAACCATTCGTTTGCGCTCGTACTGCACCTGCGTGACCACCATACCCTGCCGTTAGATCCAAGTATGTTTCCTTGGGTTGGGGCTTAAGGTACTGTAGTACTTGCGTAAGCAGTACTGGCAAGTGAACGTGTTGTTGTATTTCTTCTGCCATCTTATCGAACTTTTGGTGTTTTTGTTTTTATCACCGTAGTATTTATTCTACGCTGATTTTTCAAGATCACCTAATCAGCAGTTAACTTTTTGTTTTTTGGTGTTTTTGTTTTTGTGTAGCTGGAAACAATTGAGGGAGTTGCTATGTGCAGGTTGCCCTGTATAACGCTCCTTCTGTTTCTAGCAAAGTTTGAGAGACTTATGTGTGAGGTGGAGTTTTGGGAGGTGTTTTTTTTGAGTAAAGTACTAAGGTTTTTTGAGTGGTTGCCTTCAATCCACTTGTTAACTGCCGAATAGGTAACCTGGAACGGTTCTATTCGGTTCTGACTAAATTGTTAAAGATCGTGAAACTGGAACTTCTACGCTGCAATACTTTCGTATAGCCGCTACGCTGCAATCAATCGCCAATACCTACCAGCTCGAACGGCAATAACCGCCTTATCGATACCTGCAAACTCCAGCAATGCTGGCTCTATAGTGATTCGCCCCTGTTTTTGATCCAGTGGACTCTCACTTTTGCCGGTACGGAACTGCACGTTGAGGTCTGCGACTTTTTCGTCAAGGATATTTCCCTGTAGCTGCGGTTCAACTTGTTCGTCCCAAACTGATTTTGGGTATATGTGAAGATATGATGAAAAGCCTTTTGTTACAACTACTCCGCTTTCAAACTCACTTCGAAGCTCAACAGGTATAGTTAACCTGCGCTTGTCATCAAGTTTGCGCTCAAAATAGTCGACGGAAGCCATCTCACCTTTCCACATTTTTTCGCCTTGTGAATCAAAGATTCTCAAGGAGTTTTGGTTGATTGATTGTTTTTATTTTTGAAGTGCCGCGGTTTATTGGAGTTTCGCCCTTTTGTTTTGTTTAGGCTTACCCACAATTACCCACTAACATGAGCATACTACCCACAGCTACCCACGACAAGTACTTTATTGGTAAAACGGCACAGTTTATGTCCGAGTTATCCACAGTTCTGACTCTAATGAATTTTATCCACAACATGTAGTGTATGCACAAAAATAATAGACACTACGATTGCGTTGTGTCTATTTTATTTTTATAAAATTCAAATGTTTATTTGTCGGGGGTAAAATCGCCCTTGACCTGGCCGCATGCTATTTCTCCAATATGTGGAACAATAACTATTTCGTCTCTTTCAATCTTCGGTACAGAGACATCTTCTCCCCAGAGGTCGCTCAGATCTCTCTCCATTTCACTGTTTGATCCGTCTTGTACTGTTCCGTTTTGGTCTTTTACTACCATGTCTTCGGTATCAGCACCTAAATCACTAGCTAAATTACCTAGCCCGCCCTTAGCAATATCGGCTGTTACTGGAACTATACAAGTTCCTTCAGGTCCTTTTTCGGATTTTAACAATAAACCACCGCCAAGTAGTACTGCTGTTGTTGTAAGGGCAGCCAATGGAGCTAAATGTCTACGCCTGTTTTGTACTGCTGTTGGTTTTTTGCTTAAATTACTCATGCCAGTATCATAACAAACATTAGCACTATTGTCAATATTATTAGACGAAGTATAGATTACTTTCCGTTGGTCGGGAGTTCTCCCTTTTGGAACGACTTTATGCGGTGAGCATACCAAATTCCACTCGGTCGTATTGTTCGTTTCATACCGTGCTCCCGGTCGACATGCACCAGACCAAACTTTGGCCACCAACCATACTTCCATTCAAAGTTATCGAACAGGCTCCAGTGGAAATAGCCACGGAGATCGACACCTTCGCTCATTGCCCGCTCCATAGCCACCATTGTTTCTTCTAGCCACCATTTTCGATACTGATCACCTGAATCAGCAACCCCATTCTCTGTAATATATATGGGCTTCTTATAATGCGCCCAGGTTCGAATAAGCAATGGGTGCAGCCCCTCTGGCTCCATATACCAACCGAGGTCATTTTTGGGTGCGTCAGGATTATTTAGTTTGCCCGCCTTGTAGTAGTCGGAGAAATAGTAGTTAAAGCCAACAAAATCAAGCTTTCTGGAAACTCTGTTCACGAACCACCAGTTCCAGAAGTATCGCATCCAGGCTGTCGATACAATATCAATAAGATTACCTGGCCGTTTAGCCTGAATATTGGCCATAGCAGGAGCTAAGCCAATCTGTAGTGTTGGGCTTGCCCTACGTAGTATGGCGTAGGCCTGCCGGTGAGCACGGGCGAGATTATAATAGACGGTAGCGAATCCAAAAACATTCTTCTCCTCGGGGACCCATTCTCCGATTAAGAAGCTAAACGTACTGTAAACGTTTGGTTCGTTGAGGGTGATGATGAATTTTAAGTCATCGGCATATTCATCAGCTATTTTCTGCACAAATCGCCGCCAATGCTTAAGGTTACGTGAACGTTTAAAGCCGCCCTCCGCAACAAACCAGTTAGGCATTGTCCAATGCCAAATATTTAAGAATGGTTCTAATCCGCGTTTGCGAAGTTGTCTTATGTAGTCACGGTAATGCTCTATGGCGGTCTCGTCCCAAACACCTTTTTCGGGTTCTATTCGAGACCATTCAATGCTAAAACGAAAGGCATTCAAGTTGAGTTTTTTGGCAATATCAAAATCCTCTTCGTAACGACGGTAATGGTCGATGCCTCGACCCGATACGTAGTTGGCAGGGTCAGTAGCCTGTTTGGCAATAGATTCCCAGTCTCCTACAACATGTTGTAGCCGCTTCTTTGCTGTTCGAGCAAGCTCACTTGCATTTGCCAGCTCCCACTCACTCCATTGGTTTACGGTTTTGCCTTCTACCTGGTGACTGGCCGTACTCGCACCCCAGTAAAAATCTTTCGGAAATATGTTTTTTGTCATTAGGGTAATTATACCCTACCCAGCTTATCGGTACTCAGGGTTTTCGAAGTCAAAACGGCTTCCGGCGTCCCATTCTTTACGCTGGTTGCCATAGGCCGGAAACCCGCCTGCATCTTTAAGCATTCGTGCCTGATGAAGCAAATTCCATGTCATGAATGTTGTGTTTCTGTTAGTGAAGTCATTATCCAGCCCCACTCTTGTCTTGCCATCTTTGCTTTTATCACCATAACTCGGGCCAGGGCCAGCTTCGCCTATCCAACCGGCGTCAGCTTGGGGAGGAATGCTATAACCAACATGCTGCAGGCTGTAAAGAATATTCATGGCACAGTGCTTAATTCCGTCTTCGTTTCCAGTTATTAGACAGCCGCCTGTTTTGCCATAGAAGATCCATTGTCCCTTATCGTTCAGCTCACCACTCATGGCATACAGGCGTTCGATCACCTTCTTCATTTCACTACTGTTATCTCCGAGCCATATCGGGCCAGCGAGCACCAGAATATCGGCGGCAATAATTTCTTTAAAGAGCTCTGGCCACTCGTCTGTGTCCCACCCCTTCTTGGTCATGTCCGGATAGACACCTGAAGCAATATCATGATCGACAGCACGAATCACTTTAGTCTTAACACCTTGTTTCTTCATGATGTTTTCACTTACATCAACAAGTAGGCCTGTATGGCTCTCGGCTGGTGATTTTGTGAGTGTACAGTTAATAAAAACCGCTTTTAGATCGCTGTAATTTACCTTTGTATCCGACATAGCACTCCCTCAGTTATGAAGTAATTGTACACTCTAGAGTGAAGGATTCTGTGAATTTTCCTACACTAACTGGTAGATTTCGGCTTTGATGGTTTTTTATCGAAGCGATAAGATAAGGCACCACGCTGCTTGTCTAATCTATCGATAAAATCTACGTACTTGTTGTACAGATTAGAATAATGACCATTGGGTGCGAGAAGTTTTAGGAGCTTTTGTTGCCCCTCTAGATATTCTACGAGGCTGTAAAAGTCACCGTCTCCACTGACAATTACTGCTTTATCATAGTTCTTCATTTCTTTGACCGCCCAAAGCACTAGCTCGGCGTCAACGTTACCCTTTACCGGCTTCTTGTCTTCGGGCTTCTCGTTGGGATCCTCTGGCTTTTGCGGGCGACTCATATCGAATGTCGGCTTAAGGACAATTAAATATCCCGCATCATGCAACTGTAAATACATTTCCTCATGCTCAGGCATATGGCCAATAAACATGAATGCCTCGGTCACGTTATACTTATCGGTCAGGAATTTGCGGAACTTCCGCCAATCCATCTTCCAGCCTAGTTTCTGGATGCCTAAATTAAGATTTTGATTGTCAATAAAAGCATAGTTGCCTGTTTTGGGGCCAGCTTTTTTGAATTTCATATTACCTTAATGATACCACTTCTATTCGGTATCAGACTTTATACGTAGCGGCTTTTTGCTCTTTATCTCATAACGACGGCCTGTAATCGGCGATTCGATGTAATCCTCGTTGAGCAGATTAATGAACTTTGTTAGATCTTTCAGATTCATTATGATAACAGCGCCGTCGGTATCGGTCATCAGGTCGACACCCATCTGCTCAGCATGGTCCATTAGGTCGGCTTGAGTTATCCCTTCGGCTTCTAGCTTCTGGAGCTTATTAATAAGTCCTTTCTGGCCTTCTACTAAGTTTTCCCAGGACAAACCAGTATCAAAGTTGAAGCTAAAGTTAGCCTGAATTTCTTGCATCTTCTTTAGCGCCACTCCGTACTTTTTGGCGTTGTAGCCAAACAGTTGCTCAAGACGCGGCTGGCTAAAAGCATAGATATCCTGGCCAAGAATCAGAAGCTGATTATCGCCCGGTAGACGTAAGCTTCCCTCTGCATCAAACGGAACGAACTTTCCATCGCGGAGCATCCACGATGATGCACCCTTCATAACCATACTGCTCGGTAGCAATTTAACAATGTAAAAAGGTTCTGGTAAATCCTTGTGTCGGCAGCGTGCTAGTATACCTTTTACACGCTTAAGGTCATGTTCTTCCTCGACGAAAACCTCTATTTCATGTTCCTGTGTTTTGACCCAGTTTAGTAGTTCCTGCGCCTTATGGACGTTGCTTAGCTTTGTGCGCTGGAGCACATGCTCCTCTGCTTCGCCCTCTTCGAAATCACGTACCACTAAGCCTTCTGCGGCACCTTGCAGCACATGCTCCAGTAGGCCGTCGATCAAAAGTGGCTGGAAAGATCGAGTCAATTCCTTACTCACTTTTGTTCGGTACATAACGTAATTTTTGTTGAATAAGAACAGGTCAATTTCGAGCTCTTCCTTGATGGGGACTAAATTGTTAGCCCATAAAAACACATCGCTCCGCTCAGTATCTTTTGGTTCATCTGCAATTGCAGCAATGGCATCTTCGTTCATATTCCCTCTTGTTTATCGATTTAAGTACGGTATATTACTGATCTATTCTACCGTAAGTACAATGCAAATAATGCTGTAAAATTGGAGGCTATATTTTGTGGCCAGCACGAGCTTTGTTGGCCCACTCGTCAGCCATCTCGTTGAACTCATCGTTATTGTGGGCACGCACCCAGATTAGCTTGGCCTGTGATTTTCGATAGAGTTCACATGCCTCCATAACAAGATCGATGTTCTTTATCTCGCCGCCTTTTTTCTTCCAACCGTTCTTTTCCCAAGCTAGCGACCACTCGGTAATTACTTTAATCCAGAATTCACTATCGGAATGGATCTCACATGGCTGTCCATCAGCATCTTTAAGTGCTGCTATAAATGCACTGCCTTCCATCCGAATATTTGTTGAGTCCGCCTCTTGCCCTAAGATATGCGGTTTTCCATTTTTAATAACAGAAAATCCGCCAGGACCGGGATTAGGACTGCAACTTCCGTCGGTGTAATAAATAATCATTATAAACCTCGTTTTTTTCTTTCAAGTACATCATACCCTAGGTGCGCTTCGTCTTCCTTGGAAATTCCCAGTGAAGTTAAAAGTTCCCATAATTCCGCCACCACTTCTTCATGACTGGCGTCGTCGGCCATGAGCCGCTCAGCCTCAATAAAATCCCCCAATCCTGGCAGACTATCTACGCAGATTTCAATATCCTTGTACTGTGCTTTCTGGCGATGTTTTGTAAGGTCTGAATATAGTTCGTAACCCAGATAATTAATTATGGATTCCAGTTCCTTGGCATTGTCTACAATGGTCTCGTGTTCGATACTATCCAGGTGCCCAACGACCGATCGTTTAAGGGTAAATGTAACAATAGAGTCGTCTTCTGTCCTAATTCTGAGCCAGTTCGCGCCATATTCATTATCTTTAGATCCTGGGGATCCATACACAACATCATGTTGCTTGTGTGGCTTGCTTAGTTTAATATTCTTGCTCTTTAGAGCGGCAAGCAATTTAGGCACATCACGAACATAGGCCTTTATTTCAATTTCTCTCATATTACTCCCAGATCAGATTTCTGAAATAATCGTCGACGGTTTCGGCTTTTCGAATTCTTCGGCCTTCCCCGTTATTCAACAGTACTTCTGCACTACGTAACATTCCATTGTAGTTAAAGCCCATAGCGTGTGCGTGTGCGCCGGCATCGTGAATAACCATTATATCTCCGGGCTGCACCCATGGCAGTTCCCGGTCTATTGCAAACTTGTCGTTGTTCTCGCACAATGACCCAACAACGTCGTAACTGCGAGTGACGGGCTCATCCTCGCGGCCGAGCACCGTTATATGATGGTAGGCGCCGTACATACCAGGTCGCATAAGATTATGCATTGAGGCGTCTACGCCAATATAGGTTTTATCTTTACGCATAATATAGCGAGCTTTTGTAAGCAAATAGCCATGCGGTCCGGTCACGTACCGGCCATTTTCTGTGTAGACTTCTAAGTCTTCGCGGCCAGCAGATAAAACAGCGATTCGAATAAGTTCAGCTGCAGTTGCAATGTCAAATTCAGCTTGGTCTGTCTTATAGTTAAGACCAAATCCGCCACCGAGGTTAATAAAGCTAAATTCAATACCGGTCCGCTCTTCTATCTCTTTTACTTCAGACAAAATGAGCTTTACAGTATCTTCGAAGTACCGTGGGTTGAGCTCGTTGCTTGCCACCATGGCGTGTAATCCAAAACGTTGAATATTACATTTTTTTAAGTAACTGAAACTCTCTATAAGAGATTCCACGCCCATGCCGAATTTTGCATCTTTAGGATGTCCGATAATTGAGTTACCGGTGTGTTTCCCGCCCGGGTTATAACGGGCAGCCACGGAACCTAGGTGTTTTGATCCGAGCGCCTCCATGAAGACTGGAATTTGGGCAAAGTCATCAATGTTAACTGTCGCTCCAAGCTTAATTGCCAATTCAAAATCTTCTTTCGGCGTATTGTTGCTCGTATAGAATATGTCCCTGCCAGGAATTCGCATCCGATCCATCATGAGCAGTTCTGCACGTGACGAGCAATCAAAACCCATTCCCTCTTCCTGTAGAACACGTAGTATAGCGGGAGTTGGCGTCGCCTTTACCGCAAAGAAATTTCGGTAGCCTTTCGCCCAATCAAACGCTTTGTAAAGCTTCTTGGATTGAGCTCGTATTCCTTCTTCGTCATAAACATAAACAGGAGTACCGAACTTTTCTGTGAGTCGTTGTGCCGTGCGTAAATCAAACGGCAATGTCAGGTCTTTTTTCATCTGCACTTATCATAGCAGATTCGTATTGGCTGATTTAGAGGTCAGTAATTGTTACACGAGTCTGCTCGGTGGTGTCACGATCTCGGACCGTGACCGTGCCATCTTCGAGTGTCTGGAAGTCGATCACTACACACAGAGGTGTACCTATCTCGTCCTGGCGACGGTATCTTTTACCAATATTACCGTTGTCATCCCATGCCACAGCGCCGTATTTAGCCTTCATGGCCGTATATACTTCTCGAGCCTTCTCGACAAGCTCTGGCTTGTTCTTAAGGAGTGGAGAGACCGCCATTTTGACTGGTGCAAGATCTGGATGAAGCTTAAGCACAGTACGTGATTCACCATTTTCTAATTGCTCTATGGTGTAAGCGTCGCTAATCACCGCTAAGAACATTCGTCCCAATCCAACCGATGTTTCTACTACCCATGGAATATACTTTTCGTTAGTGATTGGATCTTGGTAGCTCAAGTCCACTCCAGAGAATTTAGAGTGCTGGGTTAAGTCGTAGTCGGTTCGATCATGAAAACCTTCGAGCTCGTCAAAACCAAGTGATGGAAAATTGTATTCAATGTCCCAAGCATCTGCCGCATAAAAGACGAGGTTATCATGCTGCTTCCAGCGGAGGTTCTCTTCTTTGATGCCAATATCCAGATACCATTTCCAGCGGTTCTCTTTAGCTTGTTCGTAGGCAGGCTTATTCTCATTAGGTTTTACGAAAAATTGAGTATCGGCTTGCTCTAATTCTCGAGTTCGGAACAGAAAGTTTCGTGGACTAATCTCATTTCTGAAGGCTTTGCCTATTTGGGCAATACCAAATGGTATTTTCATTGGGGTTGTATCTACGACATTTTTGAAGTTAAGGTAAATACCTTGGCATGCTTCACCAGGAAGATAGACTGGGCGGTCACCCTCACCAGTAAAATCTCCAAGATTAGACTTTACCAATAAGTTAAAAGCTTTGGATTCAGTAAAATCTTTGGCGCCACATTTGGGGCATTTGATCTTGCTACGATTATCGTCAAAGAGTTTGTTTATTTCCTCTTCAGTCATCTTTTCGTCAGCCGTTACCCCTACTGCTTCGAGTTCTTTGTCTACACGAATTCGAGTATGGCAGACTTTGCACTCTGCTAAGGGGTCAGAAAATCCTGTTGCATGACCTGATGCATCCCATACGGTTGGATGCTTAAAGATCGCCGAATCAAGACCTACAAAATCATCGCGGTCTCGTACATTTGCCTTCCACCAAGCTGCCTTAAGATTATTGAGCAACTCGACTCCATAAGGGCCGTAATCAAATAGCCCGGCTTCTCCACCATAGATTGATGAACCTTGGTATACAAAACCCCGGCGCTTACATAATGAAACAATGTCTTCTAGTTTTACGTCACTCATATTGTCGCAATTATAACAGATGTGCCCCTGTTAAGGCTAGGTACTAACCTCAGGCCGCCGACTGACGCTGGGTAAGCATTGCTTTAGTTAGCTGCACTAACGAAGGCAGAAGTTCCGAGACGTCAGTGATTTGCATGAGCTGACGTGGACTACTGGCACGCTGGACGAGTCGTAGAAGTTTGACTGATCGTGCTTCGAATAAGCCGGCAGGATGTTGAGCAAATCCCATATCATCAAAACTAAAGGTAAACTTACTCCCACTCTGCAGTGCATTGCCTTCTTGATCTGTCTCTAAGTTCGGACTATACCCCGCGAGCCGAAGTAATTGCATATTGAGCCATAGCCTTAATAAATCCAGATCGAGACCAGGGTTATTTACAGATTCCAGGCAGATCTGGAGCAAATCAAAGTAGTCCGAACCTGGAGCATCTTCTGTTAGTTTGTGGACCGTCTTTAAAACATCATACATATACATTGTGCGGTCAACATTCTTAACAATCTCGCTGTAGTTTGTGATCAGTCGAGAGGATATTAAAGTCCCCAAGTCGCCCTTCCCTTGGATATAAGTAATGTCATTAACACTGAACAATTCGATACCGCCAGCTAGTCGACTTTTTATACGCCGGACACCTTTTGCAACAAGCCGGATCTTTCCTTGGTCCGAGGTAAGAATTGTGATAATTCGATCTGCCTCGCCAAAGTTAGTTCGAGTAAGGACAATACCCCTCGTTACTATTTGTTTCATGCACTGACCGTTGCATTTACTTTTTGCAACGCCGATGCCATCGACTGCAGGCTAGATCCAGATTTCACAATATACTCAGTAATACCAATCTGCTCTTTCAACATTTTGACATCAATTCGATCTGCTCTTATTACCGTATGAATAACTATGGGAAGTCTTTGCCAATCTTGGTAAGATCTGATTTCGTACAGCAACTCTAGGCCATTGTGCCCTGCCATTTGAAGCTCAAGGATAACTACATCTATAGGATTATTGTCGAGTGCTTGCACGGCCGTCTCTGCAGTCTGACGCCACTGGACGACGTGCCCCTTATGGACAAGAAAATCTCGATATGTCTCTCCGAGCAGAAGGTCTGGCTCTACGAGTAAAACTTTAGCCATAGTTTAGACCAGTGACAGTTGCTGACTGGGAGTAAAGGTTGCAGCCAAGCCATTAAGTTTTTGGAAACGTGCTGAACGCAAACCACTAGTCATTGTGGATAGTAACGAATTGGCGATGTAGATCTCTGCTCCCGATGCGGATGTTAACTGAGCTAGTGGTTGTGGTGCATTGCCATACAAATTCTTTGAATTATTAAATGTCTTGGTATCGATACCTGCGACATCGCTAAACATCCCAGCCACAATTCCGTACCTGGTCCGATGGGCTGCCAGTGTTATGACCTGTCGTTTAGGCTTTTGTTGCTGATTCTGGGCATCGATTAATACCGTGCCGATACTAACAAGCGCAGCACGTAGTCCTGCAGGATGCGCCAGAACAGGTCCATACTTGCCGGCAATTGTCAGTTCGATATCACATGAGTATTTACGCGCCTTCTTATCCAGTGCATGCGCCACATCATCTAGTGCAGCACCCAGCGATATGGGGCTCAGTACTAGCTGATCTCCTTCTGCCTGCAACTGTAAACTTAAAAGATAGTTATCTATCATGTTTTCGAGCGTGTCGGCTGCTATGGCAAGATTCTGCAAAGACTTAACATCCCCACTCTCGTAGCTCAATTCTGCGCTCCGAGCAATCTGCATTAGAGGCAATTTCATTGATTCTGCAAATGATTTAAAGAGTCTAAATTGACCGTCACTAGAATAAATTTTGTGCTCAATATTTGACTTCACTGCAACTAATTACCCTCGCTATATCTTTGGTAATTATAGCATGCTGGTGCAGCCACATTAGCATGCTGATGTCGAGATTACATAGTATGGGATGTTACGGAATAAATGTTAGCTCTGGAAGGATGATTGTGTTGAAATCACCGACGTATTGAGATGCTTCAGTCCAAATTTTGAGCGTTTTATCACGTAGGGGCAAGATAACCATGGCGCCCTGCTTTTTGTTTACAATTTCCCCGTCGAGCCTTAGACCAACAGCAGCTGGAACTTTTGGAACGGTTACCGGTACTGCCGTAACCTTGCCGTTTTTGACAAGCGACTCAGTAGTTTTAGCAACGTCTGCATATGCAGTGTCTACCACTTGGACTCGAAGCGCCACGTTGTTTCCTGATACCAGCCCAGGAACAAAGCCGGGATTAAATGACCCATCTAGTGGTGCACTACCTTTGGTGGATTCGTCCATATAAACGCTCCAGGTCTTGGGGTAACTTACGGTTACACTTCCATAGGGAGCTGGTCCGGTATAAATACGCAGTGGTTGTTTTTCTTTTTCTACAAATTCAGCATCTTTCTTTACCTTTGTGGCTTCTTCTGCTGTAGCAACGGCAGCAGCGATTTTTGGCTCAACGTTATTCTTATAATCTTGCATTCCCATGAATGCCCAGATACCAAAACCTGCAGCCCCAAGGAACAGCACCAGCACGCCAATAAATGACATAAACCATACATCCACTAGACCAGATTGGTCGTTCGAGAGATCAATTCGCTTCATACTGCTCATGGTACCATACCCCTCCCGCTCAAGCATAGACTAGCTGAGCTTGGTAATCTTATTTTGAGCGTCTTGCAAATACTTATGTAGCTCTTTAGCTAACTTCTTTGCCTGTTCGTACTTGCTTATTGCCTCGTCTACATCTAGATCTTCATTTTCGAACCACGATAAAAGCTCGTCTAGCTCTTGTCTAAGATGTTTATACGTTTTTTCAATTTTAGCCATATCTGTATTATACCCTTTTAACCTTTGTTATTGTCGCCTCGGCAGTACCATCGGTAAAACGCAAGTCAATGGCGCCACCAATATTCAGCTCGGCGACAGTTCGTACAGTGTTGCCCCCGGTTTTTACTGCAGCATATCCGCGTCTTAGAATTTGCCGTGGATCATAACTATTCAGCAACAAAATACTAGACTGCAACTGCGTTGATAAAGAATCAAGGTATTGGCGCATTCGTTGATCTACAAATTGCATCTGGTGGGTAACACGTTGTTGCCTGTCGTTTACCTGGTTTGTAATTGTCTGCAAAGCCCGCGCCACTTCTTGATCGATACCCTGGTTAACGCTAGCCCTGTCGGGGACCAACAATTCTGCGGCATTGCTAGGTGTGCTGGCTCGTACATCAGCTGCTATTTCCGCCAGACAAGTATCTATTTCATGGCCAATGGCTACCATTGTCGGAGTACGACTGGCGGCAACAGTCCTAATCACTTGTTCGGCATTGAAGGCTTGTAGGTCGTCAGCACTTCCTCCTCCCCTAGTAACTACAATGACATCCAGTTCTTCGCTAAGGTTTAACCGTTCTATGGCAGCAACGATTTGTCCGGGTGCGGCCTCGCCCTGTACCTGCACATCAACATGCACTATCTCAACCCCGCCCCATCTCTGAGCAAGTATTTTCATAAAGTCTGCATAGGCCGCTGATTCCCCTGATGCCACCAGCCCGATCTTCGAAGGCGGATATGGAAGTGTTCGTTTCCGCTCCGGGGCGAACAAACCTTCGGCCTGAAGCTTGGCCTGAAGTAATTGAAAGGCCTTCTTTATCGAACCTTCGCCAACCGGCTGAATCTTTTGTGCCGTTACCGAAAAACCAAATTGCTGATGAAGTCGAGGCGCACCCGTAACCTGGAGCTTCATACCATCTTCAAGTGGACCAGGCAGCGCATATATAGTTCCAAAGAATCGTACGCTGGATTGCTCGTCTTTCAGATCAAAGTAGACCCACTTACCTTTACTAACTTTGAAGTTACTTAGCTCGCCAACAATTGTTACCGATGGATAAGCATAATCTAATGTCTGATTTAAAACAGCAACGAAATCACTAACCGATAGGATCAGTTGCTCATTCATGTGCAGTTGTGCGCCCACGGTGATAGTAGAAGTAATAACCTGGAGTTAATTGAATGATCATACTTACGACGCGGTACATAACAGTTACCGGGATACTGACGGCAGGTGAAATTCCACCGAGTGCCAGCACTGCAGTCATCAGAGCCTCATACACCCCAACTCCGCTTGGTAGAACCGACAAGAATCCTGCAAGATTGGCAATTGCATAAGCCAGAATAATCGCCCCCGGGTTAACAACATGTCCGAATGCCAAGTACACAGTGTATACCGTAAGTATCTCTGTTAAATTAGCGACCAAAGACCAAACTAACGGCCATTTTAATGCTGTGTAGTTGTTCTTGATAATTTCGTAGTTCTCGTGAAGGTCGGTAAAGGCATGTCTGGCCCGTTCTATGTTGATTGTTTCTGGGTGCTTTGGCCTTACCACGTGGATGAGTTTATTGATTGATTTAGTGACAAATCCAAAAAACGCATTAATGCGTTTTTCGCTGCCAATGATATAGGCAATTCCTACCGTACCAACAACAATAAGCGTGGAAATTGAGCCGCCCGCCAAAAGCACGAAACGATTAACATTTCCACTAAAACTAAGTAAGAACAGCGCAATCAATAGAAGCACTAGGAAGGCCACGTACACTAAAACAAACCTCATAAGCTGCACTAATGAAGCCTTTGCGCCGCTTACTCCTTTTT
>JACCDG010919926.1_pt1 | contig 31442 bp, 32 predicted proteins | sample 7442471 | NCBI WGS metagenome assembly JACCDG01 (sample SAMN15323444, study PRJNA562643) | freshwater metagenome | isolation source: river surface water | place: USA:Blue River Watershed | collected 2017-08-17 | reverse complement strand
ACGCCCCGGCACAGCATCAGCTTATCGAATTGTTCTGGCAATTGGCCCCCGGCTTCACCCGCTGGGCCGAATCGCGCATGGAAGAACAAGGCATGACGCCGCAGCGCCTTCGCTTGATGGGCTTGCTGATGGATAACGGCTCTATGACCATGGGCGCGCTAAGCGACGAGCTGGGCGTCAGCGCGACTAACGTCACGGCGCTGGTGGACGCCTTGGAAAAGGACGGCATGGTGGAACGCAAACCGCATCCAACCGACCGCCGGGCTATTATGATTCAAATGACTGCCAAGGCCGAAAAGAAATTGGCCGAGGGCTGCGCCGTGTTCAAGGACCGCGTCGCCGAGCTTTTTTCCGGCTTCAATAAGACCGAACAAGGTCAATTCGTGCAATATTTATCGCGGATGCGCCAGGCGCTGGTCGACCGCGGCATCCTCGAAGATCTGGATGCCGCTAAATCCGACAGCGCGGAAAAAAAATCCGCCTAGCTTTTCTTAGAAATTATTTTACGCCGCCGCAGAACGGAAACGGAAATGTTTCTTGTTTCCTGGCCGATTCTTGCCACCGCCGTGAAAGCGGCGGTTCTTTTGCCGCTTCCCGTCACCGTCTTTTTTGAACGGCGATTTTTGGCCGCTGCTTTTCATCGGTGCGCCGTCTCCATTCGGGTTGATCAGGCGGACGATGGCGCCCCATTTCTTTCCGTCAGACGGGGTGACCAAGTTCACTGCTTCACCTTCGGCCCCTGCCCTTGCGGTACGGCCGATGCGGTGGATGTAATCTTCGGGAGCTTGCGGCAAATCATAATTGATCACATGCTCGATATGCGGGATGTCAAGGCCGCGCGCGGCGACGTCGGTCGCAACCAGGATGCGGTATTTTTGATCGCGGAAACCTTGGATCACGCGGTCGCGCTTGCGTTGCTGCAAATCGCCGTGGATCGCGTCGGCGCGGTGTTCCGCCTTGCTAAGCTTTGTCGCCATGCGGTCGGCGCCGTGCTTGGTTTTCACAAATACGATGATCGATCCTTGGCGCTTGTTCAGCTGATCCAAAAGATTGGCGTATTTTTCCGTTTCTGCCGTATGGATGACTTCTTGCTTGATATTGGCAGCCGGCTTGTTGGTCGATCCGACCGAAATGCGCTCCGGGTTTACCAAATATTTCGCGGACAGCCTTACGATTTCCTGCGGAATGGTCGCCGAAAACATCAAGGTTTGGCGTTTTGCGGCCATAACCTTGATAATTTTTTCGATCTGTACGCCGAAACCCATGTCCAGCATGCGATCGGTTTCATCCAGCACCAGAAAATCGGCCTGGCCCAGGCGCAGCGTACCGCGCGCCAAATGGTCGTTGATCCGCCCTGGCGTGCCGACGATAATGCGCGGCATGCGTTTTAACTGAGCGAATTGCTTGGAAATGGATTCGCCGCCGATCAAGCAAGCCGCCGAAATTTCCCGGTGCATAAGCAGCAAAGGTTGAATCGTCGACAGCACTTGCACCGCAAGCTCGCGGGTCGGCGCCATGATCAGCGCCATGCTTTTAGGGGATTTTATCAAATGCGCCAGCATCGGCAATGCGAATGCCGCCGTCTTGCCCGTGCCGGTCGAGGCCGAGCCGAGAATGTCCCTGCCAGCAAGCGCGGGAGGGATAGCTTGGGATTGAATCGGGGTAGGCTCGTTAAAACCGATTTTAACGAGAGCTTTTAAAAGCGTTTCGGGCAAGCCGAACGCGGAAAATTGTGTCATGTATATATAAAGTCCTTTTTCGTCACATTGCTTGCCCTTCCACCATGGAAGGACAATGTTAAAGAGCGCAAAGCAGCCAACCGGAACAGGGACGATCCTGACGGGCGGTGTAAACTCTTTAACGAACGCGATGAAAAAGCGGCTTTTTTATTATTATTTTTAATAGAAAGCCAAATGCATAAGCGAGAGAGTTCAAATCTAAACGCAAAAGGACTATACAGGACTGGCTTGAAATTACAAGCGGAAAGTAAATAACAGGATACACTCATGCAAGACAATGAAATTGTTATCAAAGACAGCAACGGCCAGGCCTTGAAAGAAGGCGACAGCGTGCTGGTCATCAAAGACCTAAAAGTCAAAGGATCTTCTGCCATCGTCAAGCGCGGAACCAAGGCGGCGAATATCCGCCTTTGCCCCGACGGCAGGCACATCGAGTCCAGCAGCAAAGAAGTTAAAGGCCTGATGCTGGATGCGAGCTTTTTGAAAAAGGCCTAGAGTTTTAGGCCACGCCCCGCGCCGCGCCTAAAAACTCTTTGGTAATCAAACCGCGAATCGCGTCACGCGCTGTACGGAATCTTTGCAGCATAATCTCGTCATCCAGCTTTTCCTTGCTGGCTGGATCGGGCAAAGGCCAATGCAATCTTTTGGCCATGCCCAAAAATGCAGGGCAAACTTCTTCGGCGCAAAGGGTTATGACGAGGTCGACAGGATCTTTGATCTCATCGACCGATTTGCTGGCATGCTTGGAAATATCCATCCCCATTTCCGCCATGACACGAACCGCAAACGGGTTCAAGACACTGGGCGAAGATCCCGCGCTTTGCACCTTAACGGAGGATGGCAGCATCGCGCGGGCCAGGCCTTCGGCCATTTGGCTGCGCGCGGAATTGGCGACGCACAGAAACAGAATGCTTTTGACCATTTTCCTAAGCTGCCTTTTTCTGCGCCTCGACGCCGTTGGCTTTCAGCGTTACCGAAATATTGCCGCGCGTTGCTTTGGAATAAGGGCAGATTTGGTGCGCTGCTTGCAATAACATTGCCGCCTGATCTTGTGCAATGCCGGGAAGCTGCGCGTCCAATATCACCGCCAGCGAAAAGCCATCGTCGCCCTTAAGCAAGCTTACCGACGAGTGGATAGCAACATTGCTAACCGGAACATTGTTCTGCTTAGCCGCCAATTCCAACGCCCCGCCAAAACATGCAGCATAACCGCAGGCGAAAAGCTGTTCCGGGTTAGTCGTGCCTGGCTTGGCGTTCGGTGCGCCGGGCGACGCCAGATCGAATTTTAAAGTACCGTCCGTCGTCTCGGCGCGGCCGTTGCGACCGCCGCTGGCTTTTGCTTGCGCTGTGTATAATACGGTTGTCATGGTGGTTATCCTTTCTTTTGTGGTTAAACTAACTTGCCTTTGCTGCTTTTGCCGCAAGGGCGGGAAGGCCTAAAACCTTACGCTGCTTGTCAATGTCTTTTTCCGTGGCGATGTCTTGCCGCCATTGCAGCGGGCCTTGAACATGCCCCATCGCCGATATAATTTTCTTTCGCGCCTCGTCAAGGCTTTTTCCCAAAGCGCCGATGGCGACGCAGCGCGACGTGCCTACGGTTTCGTATTCGTTCACGCTGGTTTCCACTTGCTGCGAGGCCGAAAAAAACACCTCGCAGTCTTTTTCTCTGACGCCCTTGCTGTCCAATTTGAACCTATAAGGCTGCGCGCTTTTGCCGAACCCGTATTCCGGTGCAACCAGATAGGCGACCACCGAACAAGCATCCTTGAATTTTACTTTGGACGGGTCAAGTTTTTTGTCCGCAATGGCCGACAAAACTTCGATAAAATTGCAATTCAAAATCGACATGATATTCATGCATTCCGGGTCGCCGAAACGGGCGTTGAATTCAATGACCTTGATTTCGCCCTTATCTGTGATGAAAAAGCTGGCATATAAAATTCCGCTGAAATGCCGCCCCAAGGCGCCCAGCTTGGCAATCACCTTGCGGGCGATTTCGGCGCAAGCGTCATATTGCGCGGGCGTCATGAAGGGAAGATTTTTTTCCTTTGTGCAATAAGCCCCCATCCCGCCGGTGCCAGGGCCAGTGTCGCCTTCGTTGCGGTAAGGATAATCGAAAGTTGCTGGCATAGGCACCGCGCTTTTGCCATCGGTAAGCACTTGCACGCCAAATTCAACGCCGATAATTTTTTCTTCGACAATAACCGAGGACCCGCCGCCGATACCCGCATCCAAAATCTCATAAGCATAGGCTTTTGCCGCCGCATGGTCCGCCAAATGCGGTCCCATCACTTTAACGCCTTTGCCGCCGGTTAACCCCACAGGCTTAATAGCAAGCTCCCTATCGCCTACTTCCTTGAATACCGCATCCACCTCTTGATGGCTGCGCGCAACGCGGTAAAAAGGATTTGCCTCGGACGCGACTTCGGCCACGATTTGCCTGCCGAAAGTTTTGTTCCACTCGATTTCCGCCCCCGCGCGGGTGGGGCCGACTGTTTTAATTCCCTTTGCCAAAAGCGCGTCAACGACGCCCGCCGCCAATGGCTCGTCCGAGCTGACCAGCGCCAGATCGACGCTTTGCTGAACGGCAAAATCGGCGATCTTTGCGGCATCCAGCACGTTGCCGATCATGAACGCGCCGTGGCTTTCGATCACATGCTCGATGATCGAAGGGTTGGCGTGGCCCATATAGGCGCAAAGCTGGCTGTGTTCCGCCATGCGCCAAGCCAGCGCGCTTTCCCTACCCCCATGGCCGACGATCAGTGTTCTCATAATACCCTCTTTGAAAACAAGGCTTGTGAAAAGAATCCAAGGCCATTATTAACAGAATGACGCCGTATTTAACAGGCAAAATTTCTAATCAAAGCGAACCCTATTGTGAGCGTAGATCTGATCCTAAGCGTGCAAAACGCGGCCATACGATTCGGCAAAGACACTTTGTTCGAGGATTTGTCCTTTAGCATCAACCGGGGCGATAAAATTTGCCTGGTCGGCAAAAACGGCGCAGGCAAAACCACGCTGATGAACATTATATGCAACACGATCGAGCTGGACGGCGGCGAAAGATGGCAGCTGCAGGGCATAACCATCGGCTATTTGCGTCAAGACATCGCCCCCACCCCCGGAAAAATCCTGCGCGACTTTATCGCCGAGCCCTTGGCATACAGTTCTGCGGAAACCGACAATTCCTACCTTGTCGATATAGTGGCGGAACCTTTGGATTTGGACTTGAACGCAAAGATGGAAAAACTGTCTGGCGGGCAATTGCGCCGCGCCGCGCTGGCCCGCGCGCTGGTGGAACAACCCGATATATTGCTGTTGGACGAGCCGACCAACCACCTGGATTTGGACGTGATCGAATGGCTGGAGCAGTATTTGAAACGCTATCCCGGCGCGATATTGTGCGTCAGCCACGACAAGGCGTTTTTGGGGAATATTTCGGAAAAAGTATTCTGGCTGGATCGTGGAAAATTAAAACTTTGTCCACGCGGATTCAAATATTTCGACGAATGGTCGGAAATGCTGTTGCAACAGGAAGAACGCGAACTGCGCAACCGCCAAAAAATTCTTGATATGGAACTGGAATGGGCTTCACGTGGCGTGCGCGCCAGACGCAAGCGCAATGTGCGCCGCCTAGAGCTGATGAAACAGGAGCGCGAAAAGCTGAAACGCGACAAAAGCGCGCTTAACCGCCTTTTGGCTAAGGTCGAATTCGAGGAGATGGACGTCGAAGGCACGTCAAAAAACGTCGCTGAATTTTTTAATGTGTCGAAGTCGCTGGGCGAAGGAGAGGATAAAACCGTAATCCTCGACAAATTCAACCTGCGCATCCAGCGCGGCGACCGGATCGGAATACTGGGCCGTAACGGGTCCGGCAAAACCAGCTTCTTGCGGCTGCTGGTTCAGGAATTGCAGCCCGACGCGGGCAAAGTAAAAATCGCGCGCGATATTGAATTTTCCTACTTCGACCAGAAACGCCGCGACTTGAACCCGCAATCTTCGCTGTGGGCGACTTTGTGCCCCGATGGCGGCGATTTCGTTAATGTCATGGGCAAACCGCGCCATGTTTGCGGCTATCTAAAAGACTTCCTGTTCGATCCGCTTATGGCGACACAATTGGTCGGGACATTGTCGGGCGGGCAGAAAAACCGCCTAATGCTGGCCAAGATCCTCGCCAACCCGAAAAGCTTTATGATTCTGGACGAGCCGACCAACGATTTGGACATGGATACGCTCGACATGCTCGAGGAAGTTTTAATGGGCTATAAGGGCACGCTTTTGGTCGTCAGCCACGACCGCGATTTTCTGGATCAAACGGTCAGCAAGATTCTGGCGTTCGAAGGCAATGGCGTGGTGCAAGGCTATATCGGCGGCTATACCGATTATCTGGAAAAACGCAAAGAAAGGGCGGGCGGGGAAAAGAAATCATCCAGCGCGGCGAATCCCCTGCCTGCGCAGCAGGAAAAAAAGGGAAAAAAAGAAACACCGCGCGCCAAGATGTCTTATAAATTGATTTATGAATTGGAGAATCTACCCAAGCGGATTGCGGATTTGGAATCGGAAATAGAGTCGTTGAACGCAAAGCTTGCCGGCGGCTCTTTTGGCGAAGATTTAACGCCGCTGACCCAGCGCATCGGGCAGGCCGCGCAGGAACTTGAAGCCGCCGAATCGCGCTGGCTGGAACTCGAAGGAATGCGGCAAAGTCTTAGCTGATAATCACGCTGTAATTCAAAGCAAGCAGACATTGCGGGCTGATAGTTAACGGTTAACAATCGGCAATGAAGAAATTTTTCCTATTTGCAGCTTCCTCTGACCATGGGTTCTGAACGGAAACAGAAAAATGTCAACCGTCCACTGGCTTGGCCTAAGCCGCCTCGCCCGCCTTTTTCGCTGGAGGGAGTTTTACCTACTTTATACCCAGGTCTGGCACTATAACTACAGGAATATATTTGAACCCTGCCGCTATAGATGCATAGAACCTATGAAATCCGGCTCGAAGTTCATAAGCGTAAAGACCTGATAAAGACTTTTGAATTTGAATAGGAGGTATAATGCTATCTTGTAAAAACCCTTCTAGAATAGACACCATACGTTGGCGATCAAAAACACCGAAATCTCGATCACAATTAAGCGTTCTTTTTGGAGGAGCAATATCTGTCAATTGTACGAGCTTAACGTCTGAAACATCCTTACAAAAAGAATACGATGTCGATGCCCCCAAAAAAAATCCACACATACCAGCTTCTTGCCACCAATCATCGGGTATCTCAAAAAATGTGCTTAACCCAGAATCTTTCTGATGAGAATTGAATTTCATTATCTTAAAGAGTCAAGCTTACTTCTGAACTCTATATATTCTTTTTCTGACATTGATTCATAGCAGAAAAGAAAAGCTTGACTAGCTATATCAGCACATACCTTTTCATCAATGCCCCTAGAATTATCATTTCCTAAATAGTTATGCTTAGATTTTCTAATTGAGTCGCATTTTAATTGTGCACCCCTTTGAGCCTCACTGCATGTATAGCTTTTATATCTTTCCGTCATCTTTTCTTCTGAATCACAGCCAGCTAATGATAAAGTTAATATTAGCAATAACAAGTGATTGAAACTTAACATTTAAGCCGCCTCGCCCGCCTTTTTTACCGGCGGCAGATTCAGCTTGATATGCAGCTCTTTCAGCCGCGCTTCATCGATGCTGGCCGGGGCGTTCATCAATAAATCCTCGGCGCGCTGGTTCATCGGGAAGGCAACGACCTCGCGGATGTTCGGCGTGTCGGCCAGCAGCATCACCATGCGATCGACGCCGGGGGCGGAACCGCCATGCGGCGGCGCGCCATAGCGGAATGCGTTTAAAAGCCCGCTGAATTTCGATTCGACGTCGGCCTTGGTGTATCCCGCGATCTCGAACGCCTTGAACATCACTTCGGGCAGATGGTTTCTGATCGCGCCCGAAGACAATTCGATGCCGTTGCAAACGATGTCGTATTGAAACGCCTTGATGGTCAGGGGGTCTTGGTTCATCAACGCGTCCATTCCGCCTTGCGGCATGGAAAACGGATTATGGCTGAAATCGACTTTTTTCAGATCCTCGTTCCATTCATACATCGGGAAATCGACAACCCAGCAAAAGCGGAACGCGTTTTCTTCGATCAACTTCAAATCCTCGCCGATCTTCTTGATCGCGCCCGCGACCATTTTGCACGCCGCCAATTCTTTGTCGCAAACAAAAAACACCGCGTCGCCGTCCTGAGCGTGGGTTGTTTGTTTTAACAAGGCAAGACGCGGCTCGTCGATGAATTTGGCGATCGGCCCTTTGGCCGCGCCTCCTTCCAGCGTCACATAGCCAAGCCCCGGCGCGCCCTGCTCCTTGGCCCAATCGTTCAGCTTGTCGAAAAAGCTGCGCGGCTGGCCCGCCACATTCCTCACGCGGATGCCGCGCACCACAGAGCCCTTGTCGATCGCCCCAGCAAAGGCGTTAAAGCTGCTTTTGCGGAATACTTCGGTGATATCCTCGGCGCGCAGCGGATTGCGCAAATCCGGCTTGTCGCAGCCGTAATGCCGCATCGCGTCGTCGTATTTAATCATCGGAAACGGCAGGCTGGTGATCTTGCGGCTTTTGCCGAATTCTTCGAACACGCCGTGCAGGATCGGGGAAATGGTGTTGAACACATCTTCTTGCGTCACAAAAGACATTTCGAAATCCAGCTGGTAAAATTCGCCTGGCGATCTGTCTGCGCGCGCATCCTCGTCCCTAAAGCATGGCGCGATCTGGAAATAGCGGTCGAAACCCGACACCATCAGCAATTGCTTGAACATCTGTGGCGCCTGCGGCAAGGCATAGAATTTTCCGGGATGCACGCGGGATGGAACCAAATAATCGCGCGCGCCTTCGGGCGAAGACGCCGTCAGAATCGGGGTTTGGAATTCCGTGAAACCGGCCTCGATCATCCTGCGCCTTAACGAGGATATAACCTGGCTTCGCAGCACGATGTTTTTATGCATTTCCTCGCGGCGCAAATCCAAAAAGCGGTAACGCAGGCGGGTTTCTTCCGGGAAATCCTGATCGCCATTGACCGAAAGCGGCAAGATTTCCGCCGCCGAGTTGATCTCGAAATTTTCGGCCACAAGCTCTATTTCACCGGTGGGCAGCTTGGAATTCACCGTGTCGCCCGTACGCTCGACCACTTTTCCGGTCAGGGTGACGACGCTTTCCAACCGCGCCTCGGCGGCCTGGGCAAAAAACTTGGAATCGCTGTTGATCACGCATTGGGTCAAACCGTGGTGGTCGCGCAAATCTATGAACAGCAAATTGCCGTGGTCGCGCTTGCGGTGAATCCACCCCGAAAGGCGAACCTGTTGTCCTGCATTGGTTTTTCTTAATTGGCCGCAATGATGCGTGCGATAGATGTGCATTATTTCCCCACTTCCTATTTGGCTTGCAAGCCGTTATAGATAGCTGGTTTTTATACTGTTTCCAACCTTATTTTAGAGGGTTTAGGGGTTACCGTTTAGGGTTCAGGGTATATTCTTCATCCCTAAACCGTAAACCCTAAACCGTAAAACCTTATGATTATTACAACCACCGCCGACCTCGCCAAACACTGCATGGATTGGGCCAAGCAGCCCTTTATCACCGTCGACACCGAATTCATGCGGGATAAGACCTATTGGCCAAAACTATGCCTGATCCAGGTGGGTTGGGATGGCGGGGCAGCCGCCATCGACCCTTTGGCCGCCGCCATCGACCTTACGCCTTTTTTCGAAGTTTTAGCCGACACATCCGTCGCCAAGGTATTCCACGCGGCAAGGCAGGATTTGGAAATATTCTACTATTTAATGGGAAAACTGCCCAGCCCCTTGATCGATACCCAGGTTGCCGCAATGGTCTGCGGATTCGGCGAACAGGTCAGCTATGAAAATTTGGTCAGCAGCCTCGCCGGAAAGCAAATCGACAAATCCATGCGCTTTACCGACTGGTCGATCCGCCCGCTCAGCGAAGGCCATATCCAATACGCCCTGGGCGACGTCATCCATTTGCGCCCGGTCTATTTGGAATTGGAACGCAGGGCCAAGCAGAGCGGAAGGTGGGATTGGATCCGCGAAGAAATGCAAAAACTCGAAACCCCAGATTCTTATGCCATCGACCCGGATCAGGTATGGAGACGCCTGCGCGCGCGCAGCAACAAGCCGAAATTCCTTGCCTATTTGCGGTCCCTTTGCGCCTGGCGCGAACGCAAGGCGCAATCCCGCGACGTGCCAAGGGGCCGCGTGGTAAAGGACGAAGGCATTTTGGAAATCGCGTCCTACCCGCCGAAGGCGCCGGAAGATTTCAAAAGATTCCGCAATGTCTATGGCATAGGCGACCAGGACCGCAAGGACATTATCCAGGCGATCGAATCGGTCAACAACAGCGATCCAAAAACCTGGCCAGCGGTGGACATCGAAAAGCCGTTAAGCCAATCGCAATCGGCGCAATTGGAATTGCTAAAGGTATTGCTGCGCGTCAAGGCGGATCAGGAAAAAGTGGCCGCGAAATTGATCGCGACGTCCGACGATTTGGACGAATTCGTGCGCGGCGATGAAAACTCGCCGCTGTTGCAGGGATGGCGCCACGACATTTTCGGCAAAGATGCGGTGGCGCTTTCCGAAGGAAAATTGTCGCTGGGATTCGACAAGCGCGGGCTAAAACTCGTTACCTCAACAAGCACATAATCGAAACAATAAAGGTAACTACATCAGTTGCAATACGTCTCTGCCGGATGCAAAATCTTCTCCAATTCAACTTTAAGGCAGGCGAGTCGCCATCGTCGGCGAGAGCAAAGGCACTAACTATCGCTCGGCCTCCTTCCGGTCGCCCGGGGCGGCAATAATTATCGCGGCAGCAGTAAGTTTTTGGGCCGTATCTATCGGGCGGCGACGCGCTGCCTTTCTTCATGCCGCCTTATTTGAGCGGCTTGCCCTGCCCCAGTTTTTGCCGCCGCAAATTCCCGGGCAGCCAGAATTATTTTACTCCATTCTTCTGATGACGGATTGTCCGTGTATAAAGTATTTAAGCTGTATTGCCTAAGACTGTCGCCGTTTCTTTGCCCCGTATCCGGGTCAACATACCGAAAAAGCGGGATGTCTATCGGCACGCTTGCATCCGCTTCCTGGATAATAGGGAAAGGAAGATTTACCGGCGTTCTCCCGCCCGTGCCCAATCTTATTTCTTTGAACTTTCCATCCGCGATCATTTGATCGGCAGCCATTTTATACAATACAATGGCAGGCGCATGATAGGAATCGGCCATAACCTCTATACTGTCGAAAACAAGTTCGCCTTTTGATCCGACCCAGACCCAGCTTTGACCGACAATGTTCTTTTTGCCCTTTTTATCTTTTTTGCAAAGAATATAAAAGCCGCCGAATTCCGAAATACTGCCATGCACCGCGCAAACCTGGCCGTTATTGCCGATGTATTGGCAATCATCGGTGATCGCGCCCAAAACAAGCCCGCGCAAATCGCCACAGGGCAATTTTTCAAGGCTATAGCCCGGATAGCCATAATCCGCGCCGTCGATGCCCATATTCGGGATGTGATCGGCTTTTCTTTGCGCCGCCTTGCGCGCGGTTTTGATGTGCTTGTTAAAAACTTCTTCCGCAATGCCATGTTCCAGGCAGAGCGCGGCGAATTCGGGAAACTGGGCGGATTTTTTATAGACCAGAGCCAAAGCCGTATCTTTAATCTCTTGGATAGAATGCGGCACGCGGCCCAATTTTCCTTCAATTTGATCGGCACGCGCAAGCCAATACAGGACTTTCGGGCCAAACTTCAAGGCCAAGGCTCCCCATTCTTTGGGATGCCATCCGTCGTCACAATGGTTGAAGTTCAATAGATCATGAATCGGCTGCTTGTCGCCGTGATTGGCCCATTGATCGATAAAGCGCATCGCGTCTTTTGGCTTGTCGAATAAAATAGCCAGTTCATAGGCATGCTCTGCCCCCAAACCGGTTTGCTCGACCGCCGCCGCCATTTGCATCGCTGGAAGGACGGCGTCATAAACATTTCCGCTGAATCCGAATTTTGAATATCCTTCCAGCGCCGGGTGCGGCGGGCATTCAAACTCCGTTCCGCTTTTCGCTAAGGCTTCCAACCATGCTTCCCGTATCTTAGCTTCGCTTTGTTTATAAGTTTCCCATAATTCTTTGTCCCCCTTAAGCAGTCGAACAAGAATTTTCTGCCTGGGTTTTAGCGTGTTTTCGTCCAAAGACATCAGCCAGTCATATGCTTCTTTTTTGGACGACGAAAGGTTTTCGGCATTGTTCTTGTCCCCGAACAGATCCCATAAAAACCCACTATCGGATGAAGATGCCATTCGGAATATGCGCATTAGAAATTGCTTCTTCTGACGTTCCGTTTTCAATTTTTCATATATTTTCCAAAAATATTCTACCGACTGGTTTCTGCTGATCGAGCGCGCACGGCCAAGAAAGTTGCAAAATATGGTAATAAACTTTCGGACAGGAAGATTCTGGAAGGCGTATTCCAGCTCATCGTTTTTGAAAATAAAAACTCCGGGCGTCTCACGAAGCTTATTTATATATTTTAACAGTAACGAATAGAATCGTTCCTGACCGATCAATGCAAAAAGCCTTGGGTCGTCGGGTTCTTTTCTTGGATCTTTTTCTTCAGCTGCGCGCTCTAATCTGCCCGCAGTGATTTTTGTCATTACAAGATAATAATGGGATTCCGCTATAGTCCCGTTATGTGGGTCTTCGCCTAATCTATGGGAAAAAGCGCGTAAAAGAATGTCGTCGACGCTTTTGTCGATTTTGCCGAAAAGATTTTTGGACAATGCCAGCGACAATACATCGGCCGTATCAATTTCTTTTTTTTCATAGGCGGCTATGAATTCGCTCAAAAGATCCGCCTGGCCGGTATAAGCCAGCATTCCAATCATGAAGCCAAGAGTATCCGGATTGCTGCTTGCGCGCGCAAATTGCAAAAAATCCCCAATCAATGCGGAAATGTTTTCGACGCCCGCCGACAGAACATCAATCGATCCGATAAGCTTACTCCGATCTTCTGGCGAAGCATCCGCAAAAATCTTTCTTGCCGCATCCACGCGGCCATTCGCAATCAGGGCGCTGAAATACGGCATCGCGTCCCGCAAATGTTCGGACGGCGAATCGGGCGATAAATTCGCCAAACGCTGTAAGGCTTTATAACGCATTAATCCTCATAGGATCGTATTATATCCTAAAAAGATAATATTTCAACCTTGCTATAATGGCTGTTTACTGGGAATTCCGGCGAGAATTAGGCTGGTTTTCATAAAATTCCGGCAACAGGCGGCCAAAGCTGGATTTCACCAAAATATCCTTCAAATGTCCCGGCCCCAGCAATTTTTCGCCGATAATCATAAGCCGCTTTTTCACATAGGAAAAATCGCGCAGCAGCGCGCCGCGCTGGGTCGAGCCGATCACATGCAATTCTTCGACAAAGGCCGACCGCAATATTTCGACCTTGTCCAAGACATAATTGTATTCGGCCTGATCCGGCATTTCCAGCACGATGATATAATTCATATGCCGTACCGCCTGGCCACGGTAAATCCCGACCACGTTAATCTGCTTCAGCTCGATAAAGGGCCCGCGATAGGCGGCGTTGGTGCCATCGCCTTCGGCGCCCTCTGTCGGGGCAGCTTCTTCGGTGGGCGCTTCTTCGGCGGGAGCTTCTTTTGCCGGCGTTTTTTCCGGCGCCGCTTCTTCGGCATAAACGCCGCATGGCGCAAACGCGGCCAGCAGAATAATAAGGGTAAGTATTTTATACCGCATGTTCAAATCCGAATTTTTCAATCTTCATTTCCTGTCCCGCCCCGTCCAATAATCTGAAACCGCCTTTTACAATACGGCCAATCGGCGTTACCGGAATTCCCAGCCGCTGCGCGACATTTTGAATCATGGCCAATTTGCCATCCGGAACTGTCAATACAATTTCGTAATCGTCGCCGAACGCCAGCAATTCTTTTGATTCTATAGAGGATTTGTTAAGAAATTCTTTGGCCGCATCCGATTGCGGCATTTTATCGAGCATAATCTCCGCCCCCACCCCCGAAGCGGCGCAAATATGGCGCAAATCGGACAAAAGCCCGTCGGACAGGTCAATTGCCGCATGGACAAGGTTTTCCCCACGCAAAGCCGCGATCAAGCCCAAACGCGGCTGCGGCAGATGATATCTTTTTACCAGGAAATCGCGCGACTCCTTGCTTAACCGCGTCGCGCCGTTTTGCAAAATGCGCAAGCCAAGCCCGGCATCGCCGATGCTGCCTGTTACGAAAATCGTATCGCCGAGCTTCGCGTTGGCGCGGCGTATCATTGCGCCTTGCGGTGCCAGCCCATAGGCGGTAACGGAAATCAAAATATCATTTTCGGTTTTAACGGTATCGCCGCCGCAAAGCGAAATGCCGAATTGCTTTTGATCCTGGGCCAAACCATCCGCGAATGACGCGATCCAATTTTCGCCTATGCCGGACGGCAAGCCCAGCCCCAGGCTATAGGCATAAGGAGCGGCGCCCTTGGCGGCGAGATCGGACAGATTGACGCGCAAAGCTTTTTGCGCGATCAGCACGGGCGGCTCGTCGCCGACGAAATGCACGCCGGACGCGATCATGTCTTTGGTGACGATCAACTCATGGCCGCTTGGAATGGAAAACGCCGCCGCATCGTCGCGCAAATCCAACGCCCCCGGAAAAGCGGCGGCAAGCGGGTGGAAATATTTGTCGATAAGGGCGAATTCGGGCATGAGGGGAGTATAGCTAGGGCCGTACTCTTGTGTAGCAGAATCTTTAAGCCGTGAGCAAAGTGCTATTTCTTTAGGCCGCTTGCGATTCTAATGCCACACCAGGCTTTAACTGCACATCAATAGAAAAGCAAGGGAATGATTGTACCGGACGGAAGCGGGTTTTAAAGAAATCCATGCCTTTGGTTTCAGAGCCTCCGATGTTTATGGTTTTTACCCCTTTTTTCTTTAAAATTTCACAGGCTCTAGTCATTTGCCAATAAGCAAGACCCCGGATGTTTCTATTATATAAAAACCAAATTGCATTTGCGTGATTATCTAGAAAATTTTCTATTACATAAAAACCTTCAGGCTGACCTTTATATATTGTTACGTAAGCTGACATTAGATGGGGATTTTCTAGGGCTAAATTCAACATATCTATATTTGACTGAACAATCTGATTCTCACTCAAAGAAAAATCTTTATTCTGATCTATAAAAAGGCCAGCATATATTCTGGCTACATCAACCAATCTGTCATAATAAGTTTTTGTATAAAGCCTTGTCTCAGCTTGTACCAAATCTAATTTTCGCAATTCCTTACGAACTAGATGTAAATCTTTTCCTGTCTTATCAATAACTTTGTCTGTCGATAAAACTGGGGAAGGATACTTCCAGTCCAATACATCTTCCTCAACAACCTGAAATTCTGCTACAGATTTTAATCTTTCCAGCACTCCGTCATCCAGATGTTTATTGTTAAATCTTGCAAGCCTAATCCCTCCTGATGGCGCAGAAATTCTGGACAAAAAGTCTGTAAGAATATGCGGATTCTCTCCAAGAGGTGGGTAAATAAGTACTTGGCTCTCAACATTTGGGTGCCAACACAGCACAATAATTGTGTTTTGATTACAATAAATCCATCCGCCTTTCCGCGCCGTAATTAGAAAGTATGCGTAAGAATAGTTTATACTATCCTCTACGTCACTCCAGTACTTCTTATACTGATTAAAAAGTTGAAAAGATGAGTCATCCGCAAGATTGGATATACCTGAAATGCGCTGCAATTGGGACTCCCACCCTTTAGGTAAGTGCAATAGCATTAAACACCTTTCTTGTTTGGAATAGCAGCCATATCCCAAACCATGTTAAAATTGCGGCGGCGCTCTTCTGCACATAATTCATTATTAATAATAATTACTTGAGGAGGTAACTCCCATAAAATGGTAGCAATTTTGTTGCCATATACGAACGTAGGGGTAGTCGTGAAATACTTTTCTGGTACCCAACGATATAGCTTTGGATCATCAACAAAGTTCTGATCCCCTTCACATAAAAGCAGTCTTTGCCTTACTCCTAACTTATATCTTTCTTTAATATGCTCTCTTAATTTTTCTTCAGAATAACTATTGATGAATTTATTTTCATCTATACCAAAAATATCTAGGGTTCTCTCAGACATATTTTTTAACGTACGAATAATGTCATCGTATAGTTTATCAATCGCGTCAGAGCCCTCGAGATGGGTTACAACATTGCTTTTACGCCTTACGCCGCGTTCAATAAACTCTATCCCCTCCGCCTCTAGGACGTCACGCAAGGCTTGAATGGTGGATTTACGGGGATTGTCGACGCCCCCGCGTTCGAATTTGTTGATGGCCTCGACGGTGACATGGGTCCGCTTTGAAAGTTCTTTCAAAGACCAGCCTAACATTCCCCGGGCGGCCGCTAATTGGTAACGGTCCATTTTTATTCTCTTGTTTTATTTATAGACTATAGCTACTAAAATCCCGTTCATTTTTCAACTTAAAATTCAATGAAATTGCACTTTTTAGTCATTATTATTGATCTTTATAGTCAAAATAGAATTTAAAACACTAAAATATAGAATTTTGCTTGACAAATTAACCTTCTATTCATATTCTCCGCATAAGCTCCGTGAATCGATTAAGGATACAAATAAAAAACGCGAGCATTAACGAGGAGAGCAGAATGTCGGAAGTATCTTTTACCCAGGCGGATTCCGCCTATGCCGAGGCTTATTCGGCTTATTGCGCCGAGCAAGAACTGCCTTACAGCCTGCAGTTAAAACGCACCCGATCGCTGGTCGCTTTTTACCGCATGGATGTTTTAGAGCTGGTTTACCAATATCGCAACTGGCTTGCGAGGGCGGATTATTTGCGCCGGTCGCAGCTGTGGAACGCCCCGCGCACCAATCCCCTTTTCCTAAAAAAAATCCGCGCGGCTTTGCAGCAATACCGCCAGCATCAATCCGCCCTGCGCGGCCTTCAATCCCGCAGAGCGCAAAGCCTGGCCAAAGGCGGCGGCAAAAACAAAGACTGGAATTCGCTAAGCGACGAGGCTTTGCAAGAATATTTGGAATTGCGATACGGCTTGGTGCTGGCGCAATCGGTTATGGATCAGCTGCCCGGACGAAAAGCGGCCTAGAGTTTTACGATGTCCTCCCTGGGACAACTCGCCCCTCTAGGCCGTTATCGCCGCGCCCTATGCCCCGGGAATGCCCGCAGGCATATATCGCTCGGCAGGCCTGGAGGGGATTTTTTCGATATTTGCACTATCTATCGACTAGCAACCAAAAGCTATCGACTGCCGACAGGCTTCATCGCCCCGTCGCCGCGCAGCGTGCGCGCAAGCTTGTCGAGGACGGAGTTTATGAATTTCGGCTCTGTCCCTTCGTAAAAATCATGGGCGATGCCGACATATTCGCCGATGGTTACGGCGGGCGGAATATCGGCCCTGCACCACAGCTCGTAAATCGCAACCCGCAGAATCGCGCGCAGCACGGAATCGAGGCGCTCCACGCTCCAGCCTTCGGCCAAATTCTGTTCTATCATCCGGTCGATATCAGAAAGCCGGTTGGCCGCCCCCTTGGCCAGATCCAGGAATAATTCCTGGTCTATCGACGCCAAAGACACATCGCCCATGCGGGTTTCAAAATGATGGCTGAAAAAATCGTTAACCGCTTCGTCGCCCGATTGCTCGGCGATGGATTGCTGGTACAGAGCCTGAACCGCCGAAAGGCGGGCAAGCGTTCTTTTTTGCGGGTTTTGCTGCATGGAAGAAGCTAATGCCAATGTCATGGTATAAAATCAACCTTTAAATTTGCTTTTCAGCGCAATCATGCGCAAACAGGCCTCTGCCGCCCTGCCGCCATAGTTCTCGCCCTCGGCCTTAGCGCGGACCCAAGCCTGATCTTCGTTTTCGGCGGTGATAACGCCAAAGCCCAGCGCCAAACCCCGATTTACCGCCAATTCCTGTATTCCGCGCGCGACCTCGTTGCACACAATGTCATAGTGGCTGGTTTCCCCACGCAGCACGCAGCCCAAGGCGATGAATCCGTTATAGCGCCCCGATTGCGCGGCAAAGGATATCGCGGCAGGAAGTTCGAACGATCCCGGCACTTCGATGCGTTCATAACCGGCCTTGGCGCGTTCCAGCGCAGCGATGGCGGCGTTCGCCAAGCTGTCCGCGATGTCGGTGTAAAACCGCGCTTCGGCAATCAAGATCATTTAGACGCCTATCAGAATTTGGTCGGCGATTTCCATGCCATAGCCTTCGAGCGCCTTGACGGTTTTCTTTTGCGTGGTCAACACCACCATGCGCTCGACGCCCAAGTCGCGCAAGATTTGCGCGCCGACGCCGTAAGAGCGCAGATTATGCGCCGCCGTGCCCTGTTCGGACGGCAAGACGCCTTCTTGGTCGCGCAGCAGCACCAAAATGCCGCAATCGCTTTCGGCGATCTTGCGCATCGCTTGCTGCAGCAATCCGCCGCGCCCTTCGGCGATGCTGCCGAATACGTCTTCCATGACATCATGGCGGTGCATACGCACTAGAACAGGCTCTTTCTGCGCGGTCACATCGCCCTTGACCAGCGCGATATGTTCCGCCCCATTGATCTTGCTGCGATAGGTGATCGCCTGGAATACGCCGCCATAAATGCTTTTTATTTCGCCGCGCGACACGCGCTCGATCAGGCTTTCGCGCTGCAAGCGATAGGCGATCAAATCGGCGATAGAAGCCAATTTCAGGCCATGTTGGCCGCAAAACCCCGCAAGATCCGGCAAACGCGCCATCGACCCGTCATCTTGCAGCACTTCGCACAATACCCCTGCGGGATAGAATCCCGCCATTTGCGCCAGATCCACCGTCGCTTCGGTATGGCCCGCGCGCACCAGCACCCCGCCCTCTTTTGCGATCAACGGGAAAACATGGCCGGGGGTGACAATATCGTTTTTGGTCATCTTGGGATCGGCGGCGACGCGGATGGTGCGCGCGCGGTCGTCGCAGGATATGCCGGTGGTCACGCCGTCCCGCGCCTCTATCGAAACGGTAAAAGCCGTCCCATCGGGGCCGACATTGTGGCGCGGCATCATGCTTAATCCCAGATCATCGGCGCGGCTTTTCAGCATCGGCATGCATATCAAGCCGCGTCCGAATTTGGACATGAAATTGATCGCCTCGGGCGTGATCGTGGCGGCAGGGATGATCAAATCGCCTTCGTTTTCGCGGTCCTCGTCATCAACGATCACCACCAGCTTTCCCTGGCGCAAATCGGCCAGCACATCGTCGATAGGCGAAAGTTTGATTTCGCTGCCAGAAGGGACTAGTTGCAAAGCGGGTTTAATTTGTGCGGACATGTCATGTTCCTTTGTTGTCTGCGCCTATCATTTTTTCTACATAGCGGGCGATGATGTCGATTTCGCAATTCACCTTATCGCCGGGCTTTAGATGCCGCAAATTGGTTTCTTGCCAAGTATGAGGAACGATCATTACAGAAAATTCATCCCCCTTGGAATCATTGATGGTAAGCGATATGCCATCAAGGGCCACAGAGCCTTTTTGCGCCATGTATTTTGCCAGATTTCCAGACACTTTAAAAGACATTCTATAAGAGCCGTTTTCCGGCGCAAGCGCGGCCAATTCGGCGATTCCGTCAACATGGCCGTAAACCATATGCCCACCCAGGAAATCTCCCAGTCTTAGCGACGGCTCAAGATTGATCGGCGTACCTTTTTTCCAGTTTCCCGCAGTGGTTTTGGCGATCGTTTCGGGCGAGACGTCGAATTGCAGAATATTGCCATTCATTGCCGCGACCGTAAGGCATACCCCGTTGCAAGCAATGGAATCGCCCAAGGCCACGGGCGCATTGAGCTTATGCGTTATGGTAATACGCAAGCCATTTTGGTTTGTTATATCCCGAATTTCGCCGAGATCACGAATCAGCCCTGTAAACATATAAGGTATCCTGCCCTAATCTTCTGGAATGGCGCAGATCGTAGCCGCTAAATGGGTTTTGCGCCAGAATATTATGGCTCGCCCCCGGCCCCGCAGCCATGGGCGATCTATACCAATAGATATCCCGAACAAGCCCGCTTTTCAACGCCGATTCCGCCACTTTTAGCCCACCTTCGACCAGAACCGAGGTGATAGATTTTTTACCCAGCGTCTTTGCCACTTGCATAAAATCCGGCTTTTCGATGCCTAATATTTCTATGCCCAATTGTTGCAAGGCGCGGGATTTTTTCTTGTCCGGATTTTGGCAGAAAATCACAGTGGGATAGCGCCGTGCGCTTTGCGCGATTTTGGATTCGATCGGCAGGCGCAAAGCGGAGTCCAAGATCACCCGCAGCGGCGCACGGTCTTCTTGTCCTGCAAGACGGGTATTCAGCATCGGATCGTCGGCCAAAACCGTATTGATACCGACCAAAATCGCGTCATGCCTGGCGCGCAGCAAATGCCCGTGCGCGCGGGCGACCTCACCCGTAATCCATCTGCGCCCTATGCCACGCGTTTCCATATATCCGTTCCGGCTGGTCGCAATTTTCAAAGTCACAGCCGGCAAAGCGGTTTCAATATGCGAAAAAAAACCTTGATGCAGACGGGCAGCAAAGCCGCCCAAAACGCCTGTTTTGACTTCTATTCCCGATTGGCGCAATTTTTCCGCCCCTTGTCCTGCGACCAGAGGATTTGGGTCAAGGCTGCCAATCACAATGCGCGCAACGCCCGCCCCGATCAGCGCATCGACGCAAGGCGGGGTTTTACCGTAATGGCAGCAAGGCTCTAGCGTGACATAGACGGTCGCACCCCTCGCCCCCGCGCCCGCCTGATCCAGCGCTATGGTTTCGGCGTGCGGTCTTCCGCTATTTGCCGTTACTCCGCGCCAAAGAATCTGGTTCGATTTTACGATCAAACAGCCGACGGATGGATTGGGATAGGTTTGCCCCATATTGCGCCTGGCCAGTTGCAGCGCAAGCGTCATGAAATGCTGATCGCGGATAGGCATGATTACTTTCTAATTTGAACTTTATCGGGAAACATGCTGCGTGTAATAACATACAACACGGCCGAGTTAAGCACATGCCACATAAAATGCAGCCCATAAGGCCAGACATCACACAGATGCATGTCGATCGTGCGCATGAACACCGAAAGCGCGAAAAGCACGGTTCCAACCGCGACCAAATGCCGCGATGGATGACATTTATTATAAAGATATCCCGTCATTAAAATCAGGCAGAAAATAGTCGGGAAAAACACATAGGCCCAATTCAACGCGCCGCGCTCGAATACAAAACGAACCGCGACATTCATCGCTATCACCGCCACAACGGCCATGGCCGCAACAAACGGCGATTTACCCATAATCCGGCGCACGAATAAAACCAGATAGCAGCCGATGAAAACGATGATCGGCGCGACATCCAATATCACCGCCCATACCATCGCCGTGGCATGAAACAGCGTGCTGCCGATGGCAATCAAAATAATCAGGAAAATCAGCGCCTCGATATCCTTGTTGCGGCCAAAAGCTGCTCGTTTTTGCCGCCATAGAACATAGGCGACGGCGAAAAACAGGATATTGCTTAGCGTGTTGAAAAGCTCTACCCCGGCAGGATTGCCCAGGGCGTTTAAAACGATCCGTTCGCAGTTGATGAAAATTTGCTGGAACATGGTTCAGTAAATAGTTGACGGCTGACGGTTAACTTAATCTTCGATCGCCAACTGTCAACTGCTAACGGTCTACCGCCTATTCATCCGTGCCCAATTTGCCGACAAATTCGCCGAAATCCTTGGCCTCGCGGAAATTCCGGTAAACGCTGGCATAACGGATATAGGCAACCTGATCCAAATTCGCCAGCGCGTCCATAACAAGTTCGCCGATGGATTCGACCGGCACTTCGCTTTCGCCGATGCTTTCGAGACGGCGCACGATACTGTTGACCACGCGCTCGATCCGTTCGGATTCCACAGGGCGTTTGCGCAGGGCGATGGACATGGAACCAGCTAGTTTTTCCCGCTCAAACGGCTCGCGCCTGCCGTTTTTCTTGATAACCACAAGCTCGCGCAATTGCACCCGCTCAAACGTGGTGAAACGCGCACCACAATGGTTGCAAACCCGCCTGCGGCGTATCGCCGCGTTATCTTCGGACGGGCGGGAGTCTTTTACCTGGGTATCTTCATGTCCGCAAAAAGGGCAGCGCATTGATTCGTCCTATTACAGAGTTTCATAGATGGGAAATTTCTTGCACAAAGTTTCGACCTTGGCGCGGACTTGGTCTTCGACCGTCTTATTCGGCTCGGACTTTCCGGCCATACCGTCCAAGACGTCGGCGATATATTCGCCGACCAATTGCCATTCCGCGACGCCGAATCCGCGTGTCGTGCCCGCAGGCGTGCCGAGCCGGACGCCGGAGGTAACGGCAGGCTTTTCCGGGTCGAACGGGATCGCGTTTTTATTGGCTGTCATTCCGGCATGTTCCAGCGCGGCTTCGGCCAATTTGCCGGTGAGTTTTTTCGGGCGCAAATCGACCAGAATCAAATGCGAATCGGTGCCGCCGGATACGATATCAAGGCCGCGCTTGACCAAAACCGACGCCAGGGCGCGGCAATTTTCGACCACGTTTTTGGCATACAGCTTAAATCCTGGACGCAAAGCTTCGCCGAAACAAACAGCCTTGGCGGCAATCACATGCATCAATGGCCCGCCCTGAAGCCCTGGAAAAACCGCAGAATTGATTTTTTTGCCTAATTCTTCGTCGTTGGAAAGGATCATGCCCCCGCGCGGCCCGCGCAGCGTTTTATGCGTCGTAGTGGAGACGATATGTGCGTGGGGAATCGGCGACGGATAGGCGCCGCCGGCGACAAGCCCGGCGAAATGCGCCATATCGACCATGAAAAAGGCGCCGACGCTGTCGGCGATTCTGCGAAAGCGCGCGAAATCGATGACGCGCGGATAGGCCGAGCCGCCCGCAATGATAAGTTTGGGTTTGCTTTCCTTGGCGACACGCTCCACCTCGTCATAGTCGATCAAGGCGTTATCCTGGCGCACGCCATAGGAAACGATCTTGAACCATTTCCCCGAAAGATTCACCGGCGAGCCATGGGTCAAATGCCCGCCATGGGCCAGCGACATCCCCATCACCGTATCGCCGGGTTGTAGCAGCGCGAGCATAACCGCCTGATTCGCCTGCGCGCCGGAATGAGGCTGCACATTGGCAAAGCTGCAGCCGAACAATTGCTTGGCGCGGTTGATCGCCAATTCTTCGGCGATATCAACGAATTCACAGCCGCCGTAATAACGCTTGCCCGGATAACCTTCGGCATATTTGTTGGTGTGCGGCGTTCCCATCGCCTCCATCACCGCGCGAGATACAATGTTCTCGGACGCGATCAATTCAATTTGCGTTTGTTGTCGACGCAGTTCTTTGCGGATCGAGCCGAATATTTCCGGGTCGGCGGTAGACAATGGCTCTGAAAAAAATCCGTCAAAGTCTTCTTTTGTTTTCATGGCGGTAGCGGTCATATCTAATCCTTAGGTAAGGGGCGGTACGGACAGTTTTTGAACCCGCGGCGCGTGTCTTCCACCCGCGAATTCGGTTTCCAAAAATATTTTTAAAATAGCTTGCGCGGCATCGGGATCGGTCATACGCCCGCCCAGGGCAAGAACATTGGCGTTGTTGTGCTCCCTGCCTAACCTGGCGTCTTCTTCGGTTCTTGCCAGAACGGCGCGGATAGCGGGGTTTCTATTGGCTGCAATCGCTACCCCATGCCCGCTGCCGCATATAACGATTCCAAGCGAAGCTTTCCCCGCAGCAACAGCGGAGGCTACTTTATAGGCGAAGTCCGGGTAATCCACGGAATCCGGGCTATTGGTTCCAAAATCCATGGAAAAATGCCCCATATCCGCGATTTGCTGCAAAAGCGCGGTTTTCAATTCGAACCCGGCGTGATCCGAGCCTATGGCGATGGTTTTTTTGCTCATAATGAATTTGCCTTGTGGAATACAAGTGATAGCAAATCCGGCAAAAAATGGCCAGGGTATGATTCCGGCCGCAATGTGGATAAAAGCCTAATTCGCCTTTACGCCTGTGGCGTATTTATATTGGCCTTCTTTCCATTCATAAACGACATAACCCGGGCCGCCGACATCGCCCTTGGCGTTAAAGCCGATTTTGCCCATCACCGTTTCAAAGCTGTTTTGCCGGATGGCCTTGGCCAAGGCCGGGCCGTCCAAAGTGCCAGCGATTTTTGCGGCCTGGGCCAACACCTCGAAAGCGGCATAGGTGTAAAGCGTGTAGCCTTCGGGATCGATATTGATTTTTCGGAACGCCGCGACGACGTCCGCCGCCTTGGGATTCAACCGCGGATCCGGGTTAAAGGTCATCAGCGTGCCGTTGCCGATATTGCCGACAATCGACCAATAATCCTTGGTGGCAAGGGAATCGCCCGCCATCAGCGGCGCGTTCAAATCCTGCTGCCGCGCCTGGCGCACGATCAGACCGGCCTCTTGGTGGTAGCCGCCGAAATAGATGAAATCAACATTCGCCGCCTTTATTTTAGAAATCAAGGCCGAGTAATCTTTTTCGCCGGGGTTGATCGCCTCGAACACAACTGCGGCCTTGTCTTTTTGTTCCAGCAATCTGCGGGTTTCTTCGGCAAGGCCTTTGCCATAGGCCGATTTGTCATGAACAATCGCAAGATTGGAATTCTTGTGATTATCTAAGATATATTGAGCGGCAACCGCGCCTTGCTGGTCATCGCGGCCCACAACGCGGAATAAAGTCGAAAGCCCGCGTTCGGTCAAAAGCGGGTTCGTGGACGCCGGGGATATCTGGACAATTTCTTCCTCGGCATAAACTTCGGATGCGGGAATGGATGATCCCGAACAGAAATGCCCGATTACAGCCTTGGCTTCTTTGGCAACAAGCTGATTAGCAACGGCGACCGCCTGTTTAGGATCGCAGGCGTCATCCGCCATTTCCAATTGAATTTTTTGGCCTAAAATGCCGCCCTTGGCGTTGATATGCTTGACCGCCATATCGGCACCGCGCCGGAATTGATCGCCAAAGCTGGCTTGCTGCCCGGTCAATGGCCCGGCGACACCGATCACGATATCCGCCCGCACCTCGGAAATGAATAAGAACGAAGCCGCTAAGACAAAAGCTATTTTACCTAGACGCATGAAATTTCCCCTATATCCGGTCGCCGAAAAATTTCGGTTATACCTTGGCAATTTATACCGATTGAGATTGACAAACAAGCCCCAGAGACTATTAATCCACTTAAGTTTCACCGGGGAAGATTTATGGACGTCAATATTTATTTCTGGCTTGGATTTATGGGCTTTGTGCTGTTTATGCTGGCGCTGGATTTAGGCGTATTCCACAAAACCGCGCATGTGGTCAGCTTCAAGGAATCCTGTGTCTGGAGCGGTATTTGGGTAAGCCTGGCGCTGATATTCAACGCCGGGATTTATTTTTATGCCGGAAAACAGCCCGCGATCGAGTTTTTGACCGGATACATCATCGAATATTCGCTTTCGGTCGATAATGTATTCGTATTTATCATGCTGTTTACATTTTTTGCCGTGCCGCCGGAATTGCGTTTCCGCGTCCTGCTGTGGGGCATCACTATGGCGCTGGTGTTGCGCCTGATCATGATTTTCGCCGGCGTCGCCCTGATCCAAAAATTCGGATGGATCATTTATATTTTCGGCGCGTTTTTGATTATAACCGGCGTCAAGATGCTGCTGTTTTCCGACAAGCCCAAGGATATCGGCCAAAACCCAATCCTAAAGCTGGCGCGCAAGATGTTTCATTTTACCGACGGATACGAGGGCAATCATTTCTTTGTCAAGCGCGACGGAAAAACCCTTGGCACGCCATTGTTTCTGGTTTTGATTATGGTCGGAATCACCGACGTGATCTTCGCGGTCGATTCCATCCCCGCCATTCTTGCGATCACGCAGGATACCTTTATCGTGTTTACTTCCAACGCCTTTGCGATCTTAGGCCTGCGGTCGATGTTCTTTATGCTAGCCGGTGTCGTCAACATGTTCCGCTACCTAAAAGTAGGCCTATCGGTGGTTTTGACCTTTATCGGAGTAAAAATGGTGATTCACAGCTTTGTTAAAATTCCAACGCATTATTCCCTTATGATCGTGATTGCAATTTTGGGAACTTCCATCATCGCTTCGGCGCTTAAAAACCGCCAAGAAAAAAGAATGCTGCATCACCACTAAAAAAGTCTATCCAGCGAGATAGGCTTGCCGCACACCCTCGTCGGCAAGCAAATCCTTGCCCGTCCCTTGAAGCACAAGCCTGCCATTCGCCAGCACATAGCCATAATCCGCAAGCTGCAAGGCCTGGTGCGCGTTCTGCTCGACAAGAAATATCGTCATGCCCATATCCCGGCGCAGGCTCGCGATCACCGAAAAAATTTGTTTGATGATAAGCGGGGCGAGGCCCAAGGACGGTTCGTCCAAAAGCAACAGCCTGGGTTTCGACATCAAAGCGCGGGCAATGGCCAGCATTTGCTGCTCGCCGCCCGAGAGCGTGCCGCCTCTTTGCGCCAGGCGTTCTTTTAGCCGTGGGAACAAGCTTAAAACATAATCCAGAATTTGCCCATCCGGCTGCGGCAAGCATGTGGCTCCAAGAAGGATGTTTTCCAGGACCGTCATCTTGGGGAATATCCTGCGCCCTTCCGGAACGATAGAAATTCCAAGTCCTCCGATTTTATGCGCGGGAAGATCCGTGATATCGCTGTCGCAGAACAGAACTTGACCTTGTTGCGGCTTAGGCTGATTGAAAACACTGCTTAACAGCGTCGATTTGCCGGCACCATTGGCCCCGATCAGCGCCGTGATGCTGCCTTTCTTCACATGCAGCGACAAACCGTCAATGGCTGTGACCCTGCCATAGCACACGTTAAGGTTTTTAATCTCAAGCATATTCTTCCCCCAAATACGCCTTGATTACCACGGGATCACAACGGACCTGCTGCGCCGTGCCGGAAGATATCTTCTTGCCGTGATCCAACACCACAATGTGATCGGAAATATCCATAACAAGACGCATATCATGTTCGATCAGCAATATGGATGCATGCCCGCCGCTTTTAATATCTAAAAGCAATGCGCTCATCTCTGCCGTCTCTTTGGGATTTAATCCGGCCGCAGGCTCGTCAAGGCAAATCAAAGCCGGCTGCGAACACATCGCCCGCGCGATTTCAAGTCGCCTTTGCGCGCCATAGGGCAATTCGCCCGCAACATAGTCGGCGCAGTCCAAAAGACCTACTTTGTCAAGCCAATGACGCGCCTGTTCCATCGCCCGCCGGTTTCTTTTGCCAAAGGACGGAAGGCCCAAGACGGCGTCCAGCCCAAATAATTTTCCCTGCAGCGCGCTATGCTGCGCCACCAATAAATTTTCCAGCACCGTCATTTGCGCGAACAGGCGTATGTTCTGAAAAGTGCGCGCAATGCCGCAATTTCTAGCGATAGCGTGGTCGGACATGGATTGCACTTCAAAAGTTTTTTTCTGTCCGTTTAAAAAAATATTGCCGGATGTCGGCTTATAAAATCCGGTAATGCAATTGAACACCGTGGTCTTTCCTGCCCCGTTGGGGCCGATGATAGCCGTAATCTGCCCCCGATTGACATCGAACGACAATTCTTCTACGGCCCAAAGTCCGCCGAATCGCATGGACAAATCCACAATAGAAAGCAAAGGCCCGGTCATTTCCGTTCCTTTTGCGCCAAAAGTGCCCCCGGCTTACGCAAAGCGAAAATCCCGCGCGGCCGCCATACCATCATCAGCACCATCATCGCGCCGAAAAAAAGCATCCGCAGCGCCGAAAAATCGCGCAGCAATTCCGGCAAGCTGACTAGAATAATTGCTGCCAAAAGCACACCCAGCTGACTGCCCGCCCCCGCCAACACCACGATCGCAAGGATCATCGCGCTTTCGACGAACGTAAAACTTTCCGGGCTGACGAATCCTTGTCGCGCCGCAAAGAAACATCCCGCAAGCCCCGCGATCCCCGCACCGATGGCATAGGCGCAAAGCTTGACCGCCGTCGGGCTGATCCCCAGGCTGCGGCTGGCGATTTCGTTGTCGCGCATCGCCTCAAAAGCACGGCCTATCGGCGCTTGCCTTATTCTAAGGACGATAAAATTCGTCAACAGCGCCAAAGCAAGAATCAGAAAATATAAAAAAACCACACGTTGCTGGGTCGAAAATTCTAGTCCGAAGAAATCGTGGAAACTGCGCGTTCCGTCTTCGGCTTCCCGCTGGAAGGCAAGGCCAAAAAACGTCGGACGCTGTATGCCGCTGATGCCCGAAGGCCCATGGGTAAAGCTTTGCCAGTTGATTAGAAAAATCCGAAATATCTCGGCAAAACCTAGAGTAACAATGGCAAGATAATCGCCGCGCAACCGCAACACAGGCAAACCAATCAGAACGCTGGCAAAAACCGCGAACAATGCCGATAGCGGCAGCGCCTGCCAAAAACTAAGCCCCCAATACTCCCCGGTCAAGGCCAGCGTATAAGCGCCGATGCCGTAAAAAGCGACATAGCCCAAATCCAAAAGCCCCGCCATTCCGACAACGATGTTCAGCCCCCAGCCCAGCATGGCATAAATCAAGACCGTGGTGGCAAGGTCGATGACATAGCGGCTGGAGAATGGTAAAAACGGCAAAAGCAGGGCAATGAAAAGCAACAGAGCGCCGATTTTTGATTCATGCTTTTGCAGCCACAAGGTTATCCGGTCGAGACTTTCTTTCACGCCGCTTTCGCGTTTGGGAAAAAGATTTTTTGCAAAGAAAAAGGCAAAAACCAGCCCTACGGCGAACAAAAATTCAGGCCAGCGCGTCGCGATGACAAGGCCGCCTTCGCCCTCGTCCAATCTAAGTGCGATAAAGGGCAGCGCCAGAACGGCAGCCAGCAAGGCGCATTTCAAGCCATGATAAAAACTTTGCTGCAGCAAATCGGATTTTCTTTGCATGCGCCGTGCCTATACCTTTTCGATTTCCGCTTTGCCAAACAGGCCGCTTGGCCGCAACAGCAAGACCAAAATCAAAACCGCAAACACCGCGACGTCTTTGTATTCGATGCTGAAATAGGCCGACCACAGCGCCTCGATCAAACCGATTAAAATGCCGCCCAAAACCGCCCCCGGCAGCGAGCCGATGCCGCCCAGAACCGCCGCCGTAAATGCCTTGATCCCGGCGAGGAACCCCAAATAAAAATCAATCGCGCCGTAATGCAAAACCACCATAAAACCGGCCACCGCAGCAAGCCCGGCGCCCAGCATAAATGTCCGGGAAATCGTCCGATCCACGTCGATGCCAAGCCGCGCCGCCATGACCGGGTCTTGCTCGACCGCGCGCAATTCGCGCCCCAACTTGGTACGCCCAATGATGTACGCGAATACAGCCAGCAAAATCAAAGCGCTCACAAGGATAAGTATCTGCACATAAGTGACGGATACCGCAAAGCCACTTTCAGCCCCGAAAAGGGTAACAGTGCCGTCGATTTGCGGAGGCAGGCTTTTAATCCTCGCACCATGGGAAAGCTGCACATAGTTTTGCAGAAAAATTGATCCGCCGATCGCCGATATCAATGGCGCCAAACGGAATGATCCGCGCAGCGGCTTATAGGCCATGCGTTCGATGGTGTATCCGTAGCAAGCGGTAAAGAAAATCGACGTCAAAGCCACCAAAAGCAGCAGCAGAGCCAAAGACGCGATCAAAGGAGAAAGCAGCAAAAGCGCGATCAAGGTTACGAACGCGCCAAGCATGTATATTTCGCCATGGGCGAAATTGATCATGCCCAAAATGCCATAGACCATGGTATAGCCGATGGCGATCAGCGCATAGACGGCGCCTAGGGTCAGTCCGTTGATGATTTGCTGTAAGAAATATTCCATTGTCCGCCTAATGGGCAGACAATAGCCTTATAGTCCTGCGGATGCAATATTTTAGGCGGCCCCGGCCAAAAGCACGCGCGAAGGCTGGGTTAAAAACTGCTCCAGCTTGCGCAGGCTTGCGCTGATGGTTTTCAGCTCGTCCAAGGTGAAACGGCCCTTGGCCAGCAACGCGGCATGGCGGTCGAACATACCATGCATCCGCTGGCACAAGGCCAATCCCTTTTCAGTCAAGCGGATCATGATCGAGCGCCGGTCATGATGCGAGCGCTCCTGAAGAAGATAGCCGTTTTCGACCATTTTCTTGACGTTGTACGATACGTTTGATCCAAGGTAATAGCCGCGGTCGATCAAATCTCCCACGGTCATTTCGTCTTGCCCGATATTAAAAAGGATCAAGGATTGAATATTGTTGATGTCGCTGATCTTTGCACGCTCCAATTCGTTTTTTAGGATTTCCAAAAACTGGCGGTGCAAGCGTTCAATCAGCTGTATGACGTCGAGATAATTTTGCTTCACGGGAACCCTCTTGGCACAAGACAAAGCTTTGATTACAGGATATGGCTATAGGAATAGGACATATGCATTATGACACTAAAGGAAAAGAATTAATTTGCTGTTAATTTCTGCACGGCAAGCGCCTATTCCCGCATGCCTTGCGCATGGTTTGAGCAGCGGATATTAACAAGTATTTACTTTTCGCCGCGAAGAACGCGGGATTTCTGCCTATCCCATTCCCGCTGCTTGATGCCTTCGCGCTTGTCTTCCTTGCGCTTTCCTTTGGCAAGCCCCAGAAGACATTTGACGATGCCACGGCTGCTGAAATGCAGGTTCAGCGGAATCAAGGTCACGCCGTCACGCTTGATCGAACCCAGCAAGCGTTCGTATTCCTTTTTCTTTAGCAGCAATTGCCTGGGGCGTTTCGGTTCGTGATTGAATTTACTGGCAGGCTTGTATTCCGGGATGTGCAGATTGAATAGAAATATCTCGCCGTCTTTTTCATTGGCATAAGCGTCGGACATGCTGGCGCCGCCTTCGCGCAGCGCCTTGACTTCGCTTCCTAACAGGACCATGCCGGCAACCAGCGTGTCTTCGATTGAATAATCGTAACGCGCACGCCGGTTATCGACGATATTCCTAGACTCCTGTGTTTTTTTGCTGGCCATGGGCGCTTTGGGGTTTTAGCCCGGCCTTATCCAGGGCTGCTTTGACTTTTTCCTTATTCGCGGCCGAGAGCGGCGCAAGCGGCAGGCGCAGATCCTCGCGGCAAAAGCCCATCAGCGACGCTGCGTATTTCACAGGCCCTGGGTTGCTTTCACAGAACATGGCGTCATGCAGTGGCAATAGCCTGTCGTTTAAGGCAGACAAAGTTGCGATGTCTTTGTTCTTCCAAGCCTTGTAAAGATCGGCGCATAATTTCGGCGCGACATTCGACGTGACCGAAATGCACCCGGCCCCGCCTTGGATCAAAAAAGGCAGCATCATCGGATCGTCGCCAGTCATCTGGCAGAATTGCGGCCCTGCAGCGGCGCGCGTCCGCACCACGCGGTTGACGTCACCGCTGCATTCCTTAATGCCTGCTATGCGAGGCAATTTCGCCAGCCGGGCTATCGTATCGACGCCGATATCGACGACCGAACGGCCAGGCACGTTATAAAGGATGATCGGAATATTGGTGGCGTCATGCACCGCCTTGTAGTGCAAATACAATCCTT
>JACCDG010742517.1_pt1 | contig 31460 bp, 37 predicted proteins | sample 7442471 | NCBI WGS metagenome assembly JACCDG01 (sample SAMN15323444, study PRJNA562643) | freshwater metagenome | isolation source: river surface water | place: USA:Blue River Watershed | collected 2017-08-17 | reverse complement strand
CCGAAACAGTCAAAATCTCCGATTTTGCTCTGTTTCGTGAACCCTCGCAAAATTAGCAAATCTTTGATTTGCATTTTGCGAGGCTGAGCTACTTTCGCTTTTTAAAACTTTATCTCTAAGAACAATGCTCTACCAATTCCGAAACAGTCAAAATCTCCGATTTTGCTCTGTTTCGTGAACCCTCGCAAAATTAGCAAATCTTTGATTTGCATTTTGCGGGGCTGAGCTACTTTCGCCCGCTTTTGGGAGGACAAAAATACATATTATTTCATATATCACAAATTTTTGTGTTTTTTTTTACAAAAAACACCTGCTACATCCCTATACCATTTGTCGTTTGAATTTCTTTTGTTTCCTATGCTTTTTTTTCGGAAGTTTGTTCCGATACTTTAGGGGTGTTGTACTTGCACGTACGACTGAGAAATACCCTCAACACCTGAACAAGGTAATGCTTGCGAAGGGAAAAGTGACGGATCCGTTCGCCATTCTACCTTTCCTCATCCCTGAATTATCTTAATTTTTATACGTATGATTACCATTTGGGTAAACAACATGTCTCTGTCTGTAGTTGCGGGAATCAACCTGGCTGAGGTATTGAACCTGCAGCAATATAGTTCCTTGCAGGGAATAGCTGTAGCCATTAACAATGTTGTTATTCCGAAAACCGCCTGGTTCTCGTATATTCTTCAGTCTAATGATAAAATAACCATTATAAAAGCCACCCAGGGAGGGTGATGCCAACCATCATGAGTAAACAAAAAGATAAAACACCCGAACAGCACATTATTACACGTGTTCCATTACCTGCTTCGCGTAAGGTTTATGTTCCCGGAAAACTGCACGATATAAAGGTAGCCATGCGTGAGATCGGTCTCAGTGATACCGTGCATAAATTCAACGGCAATAAAACGGAAAAAAATCCACCGGTTACGGTATATGATACCAGTGGGCCTTATACAGATCCTGCAATAGGAATAGATCTCAAAAAAGGCCTGCCCCGCCTGCGAGAAGCTTGGATTGCACAGCGCAATGACACAGAACAACTCAAGGAGGTTAGCTCCGAATATGGTCGTCAGCGACTAAATGATGCGAATCTTGACCACCTTCGCTTCGAACATTTAAAAAGTCCCTTAAGGGCTAAATCCGGCAAAAATGTGAGCCAGCTACATTATGCCAGGAAGGGTATCATTACACCCGAAATGGAATACATCGCCATCCGCGAAAATCAGCGGATTGATGAACTGCAGAATGGTTCTGATCTATGGAAACAACATCCGGGTAACAGTTTCGGGGCAAAAACTCCTTTGAAGTTTATTACTCCGGAGTTTGTACGCGATGAAGTGGCTGCAGGCAGAGCCATCATCCCAGCCAATATCAATCACCCGGAAAGCGAACCTATGATCATTGGCCGTAATTTTCTGGTGAAGATCAATACCAATATTGGCAACTCTGCCGTTAGCTCCAGCATAGAAGAAGAAGTTGAAAAAGCCGTGTGGAGTTGCCGCTGGGGTGGCGATACTCTGATGGATCTTTCTACCGGAAAAAATATCCACGAAACCCGTGAGTGGATCATCCGCAACTGTCCTGTACCAGTAGGCACGGTTCCTATTTATCAGGCTCTGGAAAAAGTAAATGGTAAAGCCGAAAATCTGAGCTGGGAAATATTCCGGGATACCCTGATTGAACAAGCCGAACAGGGTGTAGATTATTTTACTATCCATGCGGGGGTACTCCTGCGTTATATTCCGCTTACAGCGAAACGGGTAACAGGCATTGTATCTCGCGGAGGAAGTATAATGGCTAAATGGTGTCTGGCCCATCATAAGGAAAACTTTTTGTATACACACTTTGAAGACATTTGTGAGATTATGAAAGCCTATGATGTGTCTTTTTCCCTGGGTGATGGCCTGAGACCCGGCTCTATAGCCGATGCCAATGATGCGGCACAATTCGGTGAACTGGAAACTTTAGGTGAGTTGACCAAAATAGCCTGGAAGCATGATGTGCAGGTAATGATTGAAGGCCCCGGCCATGTGCCCATGCACCTCATTAAAGAGAATATGGAGAAACAATTGCACTATTGTAATGAGGCTCCTTTTTATACGTTGGGACCGCTGACTACCGATATTGCTCCCGGTTACGACCATATTACTTCTGCCATAGGTGCCGCCATGATTGGCTGGTATGGAACAGCTATGCTCTGTTATGTTACTCCGAAAGAACACCTCGGCTTACCCAATAAAAAAGATGTAAAAGACGGGGTTATTGCCTACAAAATTGCCGCACACGCTGCCGACCTTGCCAAGGGTCATCCCGGCGCGCAACACCGCGATAATGCACTGAGCAAAGCCCGCTTTGAATTCCGATGGGAGGATCAGTTCAACCTATCGCTTGATCCCGACACTGCCCGTGAATTTCATGATGAAACACTACCCGCAGAAGGTGCTAAAATCGCTCACTTCTGCTCTATGTGCGGGCCTAATTTCTGTTCTATGAAAATTACTCAGGAAGTACGCGACTTCGCCGAGAAAAATGGTATGGATGAAAATGCAGCATTACAAGCCGCACTCGATGAAAAAGCGAAAGAGTTTGCTAGTTCCGGAGGTGAACTTTACCTGTAATAAAGGATATGGAAACCAATATAGCGCACAACATTATTGAAAAAACAGAACTGCAACACACAAGAATTGAATTACGTAATGATGGCATTATTCAGTTCTTTTATAACGATCATGTTCATTTTTCCATGACCGAAGCTAAAGAGCTGGAAAATGCCGTGAACGAAATGACCAAAGAAAAAACATACCGTTCCTTACGAATAGCCGGCAAGTATTCCAGTATCGATGTCGATGTGATGAAATACCTGTCGCGGGGAAAGGGTGCGCTTTTTACTCTGGCTGATGCTTTTGTTATTCATTCTTTACCTCAAAAAATACTGGCTAATTTTTATGCCAGAATGCAGAAACCTTATGTGCCAACTAATTTCTTCTATACCATCGGCGAAGCCGAAAACTGGCTGCTTTCTTTAAATCGACAGGAACTGGAGGACATACACCAATTGAACCGGAAAAGAATTATTTAATGGCTTTAGTACGCCCATACATATTGAGCATAGCCGGTTTCGATCCTAGCGCAGGAGCCGGAGTTCTGGCCGACATTAAAACTTTCGAACAGAACAAAGCTTATGGGCTTGGTGTAATTTCGGGTAATACTTTTCAAAACGCTATAACATTTAAAGCCGCAGACTGGATACCTTCCGGAAAAATTATTGAGCAATTTAATTTACTTTACGAACGGCATCCGTTTAAAGTGGTAAAAATCGGATTGGTGGAAAGCCTGATGGCGCTAGATGAACTGATTACCGCCTTATTATTACTCAACAGTAATATGCAAATTATCTGGGATCCCATTATGAAAGCCAGCGCTGGTTTTGAGTTTCATAACAAGCCGGATGATGAGCTATTGAAACGGATCTGCCAACGACTTTTTCTGATTACTCCAAACATTCCCGAATTAGCGATATTGGGGGGCACACAACAGGAAGACAATAATATTACGGTTTTATCGACTCACTGTCATGTTTTCCTCAAAGGTGGACATAGCATCTCTCACCCTGGCCGCGATCGCCTGTTTACCAAAGCAGGGAAATGTTTTTCTTTTCGTCCGAAAAAAGAAAATTATTCCCCAAAACACGGCTCCGGATGTGTATTATCCTCTGCTATTGCTGCGGCTCTTGCCCGTGGGTTTAATTTGCACCGGAGCTGTTTGCTGGGCAAACAATATACAGCCAACAGACTAAAGAGCAATAAAACCCTGCTGGCCTATCATAAACTTTAATCTGCACACATGATATCGAAATTGCATTATATTACACAGGAAATAAAAAGCACTACGCATAGTGCTCTGGCCGAAATGGCCTGCAGGGGAGGGGCAGACTGGGTACAGTTGCGCATAAAAAACAAAGCATTGAATGAAATAAGGACAGAGGCAGAAAAAATACTTGCGCTGTGCCGGAAATATAAAGCAAAATTGATCATTAACGATCACCCGCAACTGGCTCTGGATATTGGCGCAAATGGTGTACACCTGGGTAAAGAAGATATGGATATTGCTACGGCTCGTCGCTTATTGGGGTCGGATTTTATCATTGGTGCTACGGCCAACTCCTTCGATGATATAGCAAAACATGCAGCAAATGGCGCAGATTATATCGGACTCGGTCCCTACCGGTTCACGAATACAAAAGAAAAATTGAGTCCGGTACTTGGTCTGGATGGTTACAGGAATATACTTCAATCCTGCAAAGAACATCATATCAACATCCCGATTATTGCCATTGGTGGTATTCAACTGCATGATGTCAAACCATTGCTGAATACCGGAGTATTCGGAATTGCCATTGCTTCCGCCATTAACCTTAGTAATAATCCGGAAGCTCTTGCACGGGAATGGACGAAAAGTGTTTTAAAAGAAGAATTGATTTAAATTCATAAAAATGTCAGCATTCGTTATAGCCGGAAAAAAATTCGAATCAAGGCTGTTTACCGGTACAGGTAAGTTCAGTTCATCTGTATTGATGGAAGAAGCTCTGCTAGCTTCGGGATCGGAGTTGGTAACGGTAGCTTTGAAAAGAGTTGAGGCTGGAAACAGGGAAGATGATATTCTAAAGCACCTGCGGCATCCGCACATTAATTTATTGCCTAATACTTCGGGGGTAAGAAACGCCAAAGAAGCGGTATTTGCTGCCCAGTTGGCTCGTGAAGCGCTGGAAACCAACTGGCTGAAGTTAGAGATACATCCGGATCCAAAATACTTATTCCCTGACCCGATAGAAACCCTGAAGGCCACAGAAGAACTGGCTAAACTCGGTTTTATTATTTTGCCATATATACATGCCGACCCGGTGTTGTGCAAGCGACTGGAAGAATCAGGCACATCTGCGGTAATGCCATTGGGCGCCCCCATTGGCAGCAATAAAGGGCTTCGTACAAAAGACCTGTTGGAAATAATTATTGAACAAAGCAAAGTTCCAGTAATTGTAGATGCCGGTATTGGCGCCCCCTCACATGCTGCTGAAGCTATGGAAATGGGAGCCGATGCCGTATTGGTCAATACAGCCATTGCGGTATCTGAAAATCCCGCACAAATGGCCAGAGCATTTAAACTGGCTGTAGAGGCCGGACGCATGGCATTTGAGGCCCGTTTGGCCAAACCGAAAAATTTCGCAGAGGCCAGCAGTCCGTTTACTGCATTTTTAGAAGATTAAGCCCGCAAAAAAATGAGATCATTTCAGCATCTATTCGATACGTATAATTGGGAAGAAATAAAGCAAAGTATTTTGTCTAAATCTGAACAGGATGTACAACATGCTTTATCCAAAACGGAAAGAGACCTGGAAGATTTTAAAGCATTAATTTCACCTGCAGCTATGCCGTATCTGGAAGATATGGCCCGCCAAAGCCATTTGTTAACCACCCAACGCTTTGGTAAAACGCTGCAAATGTATGCTCCCTTATACCTCAGCAACGAATGTCAGAACATCTGTACTTATTGTGCTTTTAGTCTTGACAACAAAATAAAACGCAAAACCCTGAATGCTGAGGAAATCATAAAGGAAGCGGAGGTTTTAAAACAAATGAATTACGATCACGTGTTGCTGGTAACCGGTGAGGCTAATCAACCCGTTGGTGTTCATTACCTGCAGCAGGCCATTCGGTTACTTAAGCCCCTGTTTTCTCACATCAGTATGGAAGTGCAACCATTAGATCAGGAAGACTATGAATTACTTTACAAAGAAGGATTGAACACCGTGCTGGTTTATCAGGAAACCTACCATAGTGCCCGTTATAAATTGCATCATCCCAAAGGGAAAAAGTCGAATTTTACTTATCGCCTCGAAACGCCCGACAGGTTGGGAAGAACTGGCATACACAAGATAGGCCTCGGTGTATTGATTGGGTTGGAAGACTGGAGGACAGATTGCTTTTTTACCGCACTTCACCTGAATTATCTGGAAAAAACTTATTGGAAAACTAAATACAGCATTTCTTTTCCACGCCTGCGACCCATTGAAGTAGGCAATAATGTGAGCAGCTCACTCCGTACTTTTAATACGTATATGAACGATAGGGAACTGGTTCAGTTGATCTGTGCCTACCGGCTTTTCAATAGCGAGGTAGAGCTTTCCCTTTCCACCCGCGAAAGTGAAAAATTCAGGGATGGTGCAATACGGTTGGGCATAACCAGTATAAGCGCCGGCTCGAAAACCAACCCCGGGGGTTATATTGTGGAACCGCAATCGCTGGAGCAGTTTGAAATATCTGACGAAAGGAGTCCGCAGGAAATTGCGACAGTAATAAAACAACAGGGATACGAAGTAGTTTGGAAAGACTGGGACAGGGCATATCTTGCACATTAACACTTCAGAGCACATGCTTTCTACAGGAGAAACGATACGCTATAACCGCCACCTGATTTTGCCTGAAATTGGTGAAAACGGTCAGAGAAAACTGAAGCAGGCTAAAGTCCTCGTAATTGGGGCTGGCGGATTAGGATGCCCGGTATTACAATATCTGGCAGCAGCAGGCGTGGGTACTCTGGGTCTTATTGATTTCGACAAAGTAGATGAAAGCAATCTGCAAAGACAGATCCTATATACTCCTGAAGATATTGGCCAATATAAGGCGGCAGTAGCAAAAAGAAAACTGGAACAACAAAATCCCTACATTACCCTAAATGCTTATACCCTGCTGCTAAATAAGGATAATGCTTTGGAGATTGTTTCACTGTATGACCTGGTGATAGATGGTTCTGACAATTTTTCCACCCGTTATCTGGTAAACGATGCCTGTGTTTATCTGAATAAACCTTTGGTGTTCGGTTCTATTTTTAAATTCGAAGGGCAACTAAGTGTATTCAATTATAAAGGCGGGCCAACCTACCGTTGCCTTTATCCCGAGCCGCCCGCTGCCGGCGAAATGCCCAATTGTTCCGAAACAGGTGTATTGGGTGTATTACCCGGAATATGTGGGAGTTTGCAGGCTAACGAAGCTATTAAAATTATATGCGGAACCGGCGAGGTACTTAGCGGTAAGTTAATGCTCTTTAATGCACTGGAAAACAGTTTCTCTTTCTTTGATATATTAGCCATTGAAAAAAACAAAACCATTTCCTTTCCGGGTCACTATGATTTTTATTGTGAAGAAAAAACCGTGGGAGAGATTTCTTCGGAAGAACTACGGAATAAGTTAATCCGAAGGGAAGATGTTCAATTGTTAGATGTACGAGAAGAAAGTGAATACCACCAGAATAATATCGGTGGTGAATTAATTCCGCTGAAGAACCTAGCTGAGAATCTTCATCGGTTAAATCCGGAAAAATTAATTATTGTGCATTGCCAGAGTGGTGTGCGCAGCAAGCAGGCTGCAGGATGGTTACAGGATCAAGGATATAAAAACGTACTAAGTCTGAAAGGTGGTTTAGCAGCTTATAGTCAGTAATTTTAAAAATTGTTGCAAAGGCTCAGGATGTTGCCATACTGCGCCAAGTAATGCCGCTCCATCGAAAGCTGATTTTTTTATTAAGGGAAGGGTATATTCATCAATCCCTCCAAGGGCAATACATTGTGGCTTCTCTCCCTGCTGTTGTTTATAAGTCTGTAATGCCTCATTCAATTCTTCCCATTTGAAAGCAGCCGGATACGTTGTTTTGCTAATGCTTTTAAATACCGGACTAATGAACACATATTGATAATCCGGCGCCAGATACTGAAGTTCATTCAGGTTATGAAGAGCGGTAGAAATAATTCTCGCTTTAGCATAAGGCATACGTATACCTGAGACCCTTTCCTTTCTAACCTTTTCCGGAAGGTGAATTCCTTTTAGCCTGAAAAAAGAATTAAGTTCATAGTGACTGTGAATAACCAAACGTGGATGATAATTCGACGGAATTGCGGCTATGTAGTCCTGCATTTCTTCGTATTTAAAGAAAGGCTTACGAATATGCAGAACCGACAAACCCGAACGAAAGAATTCGGGAATCAGGCTTAATTCCCGTTCATGCTTCTGCTCAGGAGTTATGAGTATAAGCTGCTTCATTCCACAGCAATGCTCAATTCATTACAGCGCTTAACTATGTTCACAAAATCCTCAACAGGCTTTTTACTTTCCCATATACAACTATACAAAGCCATTCCATAAAACCCCAGTTCTTTAACCTTCTCAATTCTGCCTTCGTCAATACCTCCGCGGGCTATTACCTTTTTGTTAATTTTTTTAAGTGCAGCCCTTATTCCTTCTTCATAAAAACCACTCTGATACTTTCCGGTAAGCGAGTCGAATATGGGAGAGAGAAACACGTAGTCAACAGCCACCTCTTCATCGTCATAAAGAGAAACCAATTTGGTGTGCGAGGTTGTTTTTACTATTCCTTCTTTAAAATATTCGATATATTTTCTTATCCACCAGTTTCGGAAGGTCTTCTTTAAATGGGTTTTGGTATAATGTATCCCTTTCAGATTAAGCTTGCGTATAAGCATGTGATGAGAATGAACAATGATGCGATTGTGAAACTGAGCGGGTATCTGATTGATATAGTTTCGCATATCCCGGGTACTAAACTTTGGCTTGCGCAGGTGTAGGGTTTCCAGACCATTCTCAAAGAGTTTGGTCACTACTTTTGTCTCATCTTCATAATGCCCATGGGGCGTAATCACAACAATTTTCATTCTCGAATGCTCTATTTTGACCTGAATTTAATTAAATACTTTTGATATTTCCAGTAGCAATTCGGGCTTTCTTTCCAGCGCATTTCCCACCACCACCACATTAGCCCCTGCTTTTATAACTTCATCTGCCCTGGATGCGCTATCTATTCCTCCGCCTACAATTAAGGGCAACTGAATAACTTTTTTTACTTCCCGTATTACCCTCGCCGGAACTTTTTTTCCAGCTCCCGATCCAGCTTCCAGGTATATCAGTTTCATTCCCATCATTTCACCAGCCAGGGCGGTGTCTTTTATCAGTTGCAGGCTTCCGGGAAAGATGGGTTTGGTACGTGTCACCTTCTGCGTGGTTGAAGTCCGCCCGCCATCTATAAGTATATACCCGGTGGGCATGACTTCCAGTTTGTTTTTTTTAATCTGTGGCGCCATTATCACCTGTTTACCTATCAGGTATTCGGCATTGCGCCCCGAAATAACAGAGGGCAACAATATAGCTGCCGCACCGCCTGCCACCTGTTTTTCATCGCCGGGAAATATGATTATGGGTATTGTCGTTTTCTTTTTTATACTGCGGATGGTTTGCTGCAAATTCCCTGAGTGTAACTTACTTCCGCCAACAAGAATATAACTAACCCTACAGGTGTTGGCCAGCACTAACAAATCCGGATTGTACTTGTCGGGGTCAATAAGTACTGCCAGACAAGGCACATTGCTTACTTTACGGCTTATAATATCCTGATAAATCACGCTTTACTACACAATCTTTAATTCCTTATGACAGGCCTTTAACATATACACCAGTATATAATCTTCAGTTTTGGTATAGGTCATATCATAACAGTTAATTTCTCCTTTTGCTCTTATTTCTCCACTTATAATACCTCCATCAGGAGTGTAGCTAAAATCATGCACATACAGGTGCTCGGGAAAGTTTATTTCCCGTGTTCCCTGTATCTTATACAAACTCTCTTTGGCTGCCCAGTATACCAGGTTCTTTTCAACATGGGTTGCATCCAGTACTGCCAGTTCATCGGGGTGCAAAAATTTATGACGCACATCGAGTACTTTATTTCTTATAAGTTCTATATCAATGCCCGTTGCCTCTTTTTCATTTACTATTACAGCCAGTCTTTCGTGCGAATGCGACAGGGAAATATGCCTGATGTCGCCTTTCAGAAAGGGCTTACCGGAAGGCATATATTCGAGAAGTTCGGCACCTCCGGGAACCAACAGATTGAGCAGGTGACGGAAGCCTTCTTTTTCAGTATTCCGCTTGCTTTTATCATTTAATGCCGTGGCAAAATGTTTCAGGTCGAGTATGGCCGCATGCGAATGGGGGCTTACCTGAATGCGGGAAATGAGGCTCATACGTTCAATTACTTATTGCTGATTAGTGGATTATGAAGTATATTTGCAAGTATAATCAAAATTAACCTTAATTATTTAACAAGATGTCAACTACAACCGTTGCAAAATACGTAAAGTATAAAGTAAAAGATATGTCTCTTGCAGAATGGGGACGTAAGGAAATTAAACTGGCTGAAGAAGAAATGCCCGGTCTTATGGCTTTACGTAAGGAGTATGGTTCTTCCAAACCTTTAAAAGGCGCCCGCATAGCCGGTTGTTTACACATGACCATTCAAACTGCAGTATTAATTGAAACACTTGTAGAACTGGGCGCTGAAGTAACCTGGTCATCCTGTAATATTTTCTCTACTCAGGATCATGCCGCTGCTGCTATTGCCGCTGCCGGTATTTCGGTATATGCCTGGAAAGGTATGAATGCTGAAGAATTTGACTGGTGTATTGAACAAACCCTTTGGTTTGGCGAAGAGCGCAACCCGCTGAACATGATTCTGGATGATGGTGGCGACCTGACCAATATGGTGTTTGATAAATACCCTGAATTAGCCAAAGGCATCCGCGGTTTATCCGAAGAAACCACTACCGGTGTTCACCGCCTGTACGAGCGTATGAAAAACGGAACACTGTTGTTGCCTGCTATTAACGTGAACGACTCGGTAACCAAATCGAAATTCGATAATAAATATGGCTGCCGCGAATCACTGGTGGATGCTATTCGCCGCGCTACCGATATTATGCTGGCTGGTAAAGTAGCTGTAGTTGCCGGTTATGGCGATGTGGGTAAAGGCTCTGCACAGTCACTCAGCTCGCAAGGTGTACGTGTTATTGTTACAGAAATCGATCCTATCTGCGCCCTGCAGGCTGCCATGGATGGTTATCAGGTGTTGAAAATGGACAACGCGGTTAAACTGGCCGATATTGTTGTAACTACAACGGGTAATAAGGATATTGTTGTTGCCCGTCATTTCGAAAGCATGAAACATGGTGCTATCGTTTGTAACATTGGTCACTTTGATACAGAAATTGATATGGCCTGGTTGAATAAAACGTATGGTTCAACAAAAGACACGATCAAACCGCAGGTGGATAAATACACGATCAAAGGAAAGGATATTATTGTATTAGCCGAAGGCCGTTTAGTGAATTTAGGTTGCGCCACAGGCCACCCAAGTTTTGTAATGAGTAATTCATTCACTAATCAAACATTGGCACAACTTGAGTTATGGACCAATAGCGCTAAATACGAAAACAAAGTGTATGTGCTTCCAAAAATTCTTGATGAAAAAGTGGCACGTTTACACCTTTCAAAAATTGGTGTTGAACTGGATACTTTAAATCAGGAGCAAGCGGATTATATCGGTGTAAAGATCGAAGGCCCGTTCAAATCAGATGCATACAGGTATTAATTCCTGCTTCTTCATATTTATCAAAAGCGCCTCCTTTCGGGGCGTTTTTTGTTTATAGGCCGGTGTAATTAGGGTTTGTCAAAAAACTCTACTTTATACTCATAAAACTTTTCGGACCGTTTTCTTTCGAAAAAATGTTACGATTTTGCATGGTGGCTATCAAAGACTTTGCACATAAAATACTTCTTCTTGCTTTCTTTGGCCAAGCCCCAAAGAAAGTAATAAAGAAAAGGCGTCCTTCGGCTAGCTCAGGAACCATGACGAAACGAATCCTCACCGCCTCTCCCTATTTTTCCGAGTTTCTATGGCGTGTAGCTAAAGCCCCCGCCGAGAACCTCTGGAAAAATAGTGTTCACCCCTCACGGGCATCGCGTTTCGCCGGGGCTTACGCGCTTGTATAACTGATAATCCAGGAGGGTAAAAATTCCCCACGAAGCAGCACGCAAGCCTTGACACGGCGCGATGCCGGTGAGCCTTGTGAATTGTCTTTGGCCATAGAAAGACAACAAAGGGCCTTTGGCTACTTTGTTCGTCTTTCTGGCAAAAGGCAAGAGCGGGCAGGGATTCGCCGTGTCTTGCTTTTTTGCTTCTTTTTCAGCAAGGAAAAAGAAGGGAGAAAGATGAAAAAATTTATTTTACCTTTTCAGCAGACCCTAATTATTGAACAGGCTGTACCTGCTGCAAGGGATATAAACACAGTCTCCCCTGCTCTACCCGCATTCCGGTAAAGGGGTCATTGGTAATGAGGTAAAGTCCGTCCAGATCCACCCAATCGGCCAGCGAACTAATGGCGGCAGCGGCGGTGCAACCCACAGCGGATTCGCTCATGCAGCCAATGAGTGTATGCAGTTGCAGTTCTCTGGCTTTATACATCATTTGCAGGGCTTCGGTTATGCCACCACATTTCATAAGTTTAATGTTGATCCCACTAAAGGCTTCTTTTAATTTTTCAAGGTCGCCGAGGCGCTGGCAGCTTTCGTCGGCATACAATACTCCGGGAAAAAGATGATTCAGTTCGGTCATTTCACGGTGTTTGCTTTTGTGCATGGGCTGTTCTATGATGCTGCAGTTTTTCTCTAACAGAAATTCTATGAAACGCGCCGCCGGAAGGGTATCGGTATAAGCACTGTTCATATCCACCGCAAACCTCGTTTCGGGTTGTAAGCGGGTGAAGTTTTCTACCACCGCATAATCGTTGGCGCTACCATCCAGTTTTAATTTGAATAAACGAAAACCATTATCCCAGCCGTCGCTCAGTTTGTTGCTCATTTCTTCCGGACTGCACAAACCAATGGTGTAAAAACAATTCACCGCTGTAGATTTTACCTGAGGCATATCGGACAGTTGTGCCAAGCCGGTGTTTTTTCTTTTTGTCTTTAATTGCCACAGGGCCATATCCAATGCCGCTCTCGCCGGCATGTTCTCTTCTTCTTTTTGCAGGGCATCATGCCATTCTTCGGGCAATGCTCCGTGCATACGTTTGGCAAATTGTTCTATAAAAGCCACAACGCTTTCCTGGGTTTCGGGCAAGTATGGCGGCAGGGCTGCTTCGCCCCATACCTCTGCACCCTCGTAGGTTAGTTTAACAAATACCACAGCGGTATGGGTACGCCTGCCATGGGCAATATGAAATGGGAATTTATATTGCAGTTGAAAGGGGTATGTTTTATGTTGTAAAGTGGGCAAAACCAGGCAGCCAATGTGCTTCAAAGTTAATCGAATCTATAATTAGTAGTTACACTTTATACGGCTTGTTTTTGTTATATTCAAAAAAAAATGAATACCCGCATGATGGAACAAAAAGCTGGTTGAAATTATAACCACATAGCCACATAGAATAGATTTCATGAGGGGTGCAGCGAATAGAGCTCATTTTTTTACATAGCTTTCTATGTAAAGCGTAAGCGACTATGTAAACTTCAATAAACCATCGCATACCCAAAATAACTATGTTTCTATGTGGTTAAACAAAGCACCCGTGTGTTTAGTCCTGGATTTTTGTTTATGAAAGGATCAACATTCCAATAATTTTTACCTCTGCCTGTGATATTTTATCACCTGACACGAATAATATTATAAATAGTAACGAACTTAGTTTTTTTGAATGTACACTTCCCCTAAAACAGATTTTGAATTGCTGATAGAGCAGAACAGGGGGATTATTTATAAACTGGCCGGGGCCTATTGCAAGGATAGCGATGACCGGAAAGATCTGGTACAGGAGATCATTATTCAATTGTGGCGTTCGTACCCTACTTTTAATCACTCGGTTAAATTCACCACCTGGATGTATCGCGTGGCTTTTAATGTGTCCATATCCTTCTACCGCAAAGACTCGAAAAGAAAGGAAAAAATGAGCAGTCTTTCGGACAACCTTATTGAACTACGGGCTGAAGAAGAACCTAATGACAAAGAAGAACAACTGAAGCAGCTTCAGCAATTTATAGCGGAATTGAAAGAATTAGACAAGGCCCTTATGCTGCTGTACCTGGAAGAAAAAAGTTACAGGGAAATTTCGGAAATACTGGGTATAAGCGAAAGTAATGTGGCTACAAAGGTGAACAGGATAAAACAACGCTTAAGAGAAAAATTTTCATTAACCGACTGATGCCATGAACGAAGAAGAACTTAAGAAATTATGGCAGGGATATGACCAAAAGATTGAAAAAATCCTGCACATTAACCGTAAGCAATTACAGGTCATTCAATCCGAAAAGGCGTTGAACCGCATCCGTTCTTTTAAAAGCAATCATATACTGGCGGTATTACTGGGATTGGTGTGGATATTCATTCTTGCCTTTTTACTCTGGTATGCCCCAAACAATCTGTTCTTCAGGGTATCCGTAGGAATGATTTTGCTGTTTAATATTTTTGCTGTACTCCTCTATGCTTATCACATTGTTTTACTAAGCACTATTGATATTAGCGCCAGTATTACCAGCACACAGGCGCGACTTAAAAAGGTTTACCATTCGTATTTACACGTAGGACGGGTACTTTTATTGCAAACGCCCTTTTATTGTACCTGGTGGTATAGTGTTGAATTTATAAAAGAGGCGGGAATTTTATTCTGGATCATTAATGTTCCTATCGTTATGCTTTTTACTTCTTTAGCCCTATGGGCATTCATCCGGCTATCGCCAAAAAGTAAGCCTACCAAATGGACGAAACGCCTGAACAATTGGTTTGGCAGCCGGAAATTAGAACAGGCTTCTGCCTTTTTGGAAGAAACGGAGGAATACACACAGGAAAAAGAATAGTGTTATGCTATTCTTGTAACCCGATTTTTTTAGCACCTATTAACCATAAACTATCCTTATGAAACCCAGAACAATTGCTATTATTGGCTCTGCAGGCAGAGTCCTGCTTACCGGAACAGTACTTATCCTAATCAGTTGTACCAACAACAATGCCATTGCTCAGAAAAATGACGGTCGTACCGAAAAGACAACTTCCGCACCGTCAACGGACATACATACCGCTGTTATGTCCGGAAATCTGGAAGTGGTGAAGCAACACATTCAATCCGGAACGGATATAAACAAAAAGGAGCCCTTCGGTGGTTCGAGTCCATTAATTACTGCCTGTTTGTATGAAAAAAAAGAGGTGGCTCAATACCTTATCGAATCGGGCGCCAACATCAATTTTACGAATAACGATGGCTCTACTGCTTTGCATGTTGCTGCCTTTTTTTGCAAACCGGAACTAGTGAAATTATTATTGGAGAAAAAAGCCAACAAAAATATACGAAACAACTATGGGAGCACAGCCTACGAATCGGTTGCGGCTCCATTTAATGTAGTAAAGGGCATTTATGAACAGATGAAGGTGATGCTGGAACCAATGGGGGTGAAAATGGATTTGGCTTATATCGAAAAAACAAGACCGGTAATAGCTTCTCTTTTGAAATAAGATAATATGATTATCCGTTTTGGAACGTCTTGTTCAGGCTCTTTCCTTCGGTTCGGCAAAAGGAAATAAAAGGAATCATCTGTACATTCCGTTTTCTCTTGTTCTTTTTTAGCAAAAAAGAACGAAAAAGCTTCGGCGCAGCGATTCCTCCCCGCTCTTTGTTTTACCCGGAAAAATAGGCCAGGTAGTGGATCCGAAACACTGCGCACAAAAGCAGCGCGCCTTGTTTCGTCTCCAAACGCAAGCGCCCTGACCGTTTTTCCAGGGTAAAACAAATTCACAGCAGACCGGCATCGCGCTGCGCCATGGCCCACACACATTTGACCGATCAGAATTCTTATAAACAATGGAACTCTTGTAGATATTTCCAGACTATCATTAAAGATAAATTATGCGAGCAAGGCGTTACGATTTGGATTGGATGAGGGTACTGGCTATTGGCTTATTAATCATCTATCATTCAGCCATCGGGTTTCAATCCTGGGGAGCCTTGATAGGGTTTATTCCCAACACCGAAAAATGGAATGCCTTATGGCTTCCAATGACCATTATTAATGTATGGCGAATACCACTTTTGTTCTGTGTTTCGGGTATGAGCCTCTTTCTGGCTTTGAATGGCAAAACATGGAAGCAACTGCTGAATGAACGGTTTATCAGAATTGGTATTCCTTTATTATTTGGTGTGCTGGTAATTGTTCCGCTTCATATATTGCTCCTTCAGTTTTATTATAAACAGCAGTTATCGTATAAACCACACCTGGGGCATCTTTGGTTTTTAGGGAATATTCTCATTTATACTGTAGTAGTTGTGTTCTTATATTTTCTTCTAAAAAAGCGGAACAAGGCAGCTGCTATAGCCTTGCCCGACAAACTATTAAAGTCGCCCCTGGTTTTTTTGGGCATTATGGTATTATTTATGGCCGAAGCGGAATTACTCAGGCCTGCTTCGTTTGAAACGTATGCATTTACCGGACATGGCTTTGCGCTGGGAGGTCTGGCCTTTGCTACCGGTTTCTGGTTTATGCAGGCCGACCTACCTTTCTGGAAAATGTTGTTGCGCTGGAGATGGTTTTTTGGGGCACTGGCCTTAGGCTTGTATATCAACAGGATTTATGCTTATCCGGAACAAATTGCTGTTTATTTAACTGCCCTCGAATCGTGTGCATGGCTATTCTGCCTCACCGGCTTCGCTTACCGCTACCTGAATGTACCCGGTAAAACACTTGACTACCTCCGTGAGGCCGTTTTCCCGGTATACCTCTTGCACATGGTTGTTTTATATTTAGGTTCGGTCTGGTTGTTTCCATTAAACCTTTCCGCTCCTCTCAAGTTCATTTTATTGGTGTTGTTTACCCTTACAGGCACTTTTGCCCTTTACGAATTGTTGATCAGGAGGGTAGCATTACTCCGTATCCTTTTTGGTTTAAAAAGATTAAAGCCCTTCAACTAAACCTTCTTACCCAGTATAAGCAAATCGCGCGCTACTCCGTCTAATTCAGCTACGGCGGGCAGGTGGGCCCATTTTTCGAAACCGAAGCTATAGAATAAACGCAGGCTGGCATCATTGTGCCCGAATATAAAGCCCAATAGGGAAGTAATGTTCAGGCGCGGGCATTGTGCTAATGCATACTGCAGGCATTGTTGGCCAAGCCCTTTGCCCCGTGCTGTGGTTTCGAGGTAAATACTTATTTCGGCGGTTTTGTTATAGGCCGGTCTTCCGTAAAAGCTCTGAAAGCTTACCCAGCCCATATAGGTTTCGTTTTCGTATACCAACCAGAGCGGGCGGTTTTGGGCATTGTGCGCATGGAACCATGCCTGGCGGCTTTCCACTGTTACCGGATCCAGGTCGGCGGTAACCATACGGCTGACTACGGTGCTGTTGTAGGTAGCTACAATCCGGGGCAGGTCGTGCAGGCCCGCGTCTATAAAATTCAATTTATTCAGTTGAATTCCAAAATTAACAGCATTTGTTTTCATCAATTGATAAGGCTTATAGTGGACATCGGATATATTTATGACTGGAATGGTGATTCTGAAGTCGTGTTCGCTGAGCGCGCGGATAGGGTGATTCGGTGCGATTTGAAAGTTTTTCAGCCCTTGTTAGCGTGGCTTTGTGCGACAAGAAAAAGCTTTCAAATGGCGAATCACCTTGATTTTTTGCATACTTTTTCATCAAGGAAAAAGTATGGAATATTGTTGAATTGGACATCACTGAACTATTTATGAAGCACAATGGGTTCAAGAAAGTTTATATAATAAGATTTTTGTTATGGCTTATTTTATTAGAACTTAACCGTTTACTCATACGCGCTGGTGTTCTACAAATAGTTCGGTGCTGATGTTATGGGTAAGCTGCATACTGCGCGCTTTATCAAAGAGGAGGTTCACGGCTTTGCGACCGGTTGTGCCAAGGTCTACGGAATACTGATTGACATAAAGCTGAATGTGTTTTTTCATCACTTCTTCGTTCATTTCCTGTGCATGGGCTCTAACGTAATCCATAGATGAATCGGGGTGTTCAAAGGCATATTCTACGCTGCTGCGAATGAGCCGGTCTACACGCCTTTGCAGTTCTTCGTTGAGGCTGCGTTTAATAACAATACCGCCCAGCGGAATAGGAGCCTGTATCAGGCTTTCCCAGTATTCGCCGAGGTCGATGATTTTTTTCAGGTCTTTGGCTTCGTAGGTGAAGCGGTTTTCGTGAATAATGAGTCCGGCATCGGCTTTGCCCTGCAGCACGGCTTCTTCTATATTGGAGAATAAAATTTCCTGCTTATTCTGTAATTGGGGCAGGGCTATGCTTAATAAAAAATTGGCGGTGGTGTAGCGTCCGGGAATGGCAATGGAAAAGTCAGGCACATCTCCCCTACTCCCCTGCAATATTTGCTGAATCTGATTTTTTATTTCTTCCGATTTTGTAATAAGCAGAGGGCCGCAGTTAAAACCGAGGGCGCTGCCGGCATTCAGTAGTTTGTATAAAGGGGTGAGGTAAGCCAGGGCATGAAAGCTGAGTTTGGTTATATCCAGTTCTGCGTTCAGGGCTTTTCTGTTGAGGGCTTCCACATCGTCCATCACTACTTCAAACTTTAGTCCGCCGCTATCTATTTTACCATGCACAAGGGCATCGAATATAAAACAATCGTTGGGACAGGGGCTAAAGCCCAAACTAAGGGTAGTGGTGTTGGGCATATTTATAGGCTGTCGGTTATTTCCTGCAGTTTGGTATTGAGGTTGCTTATGGCCAGCGGAATGTTCCAGTTTTCTTTATTTCTTCGTTCTACGTAATTAGACACGGCCCTGATCTGTGCACAAAAAATCCCCACTTCATTACAGGCCAGAAAAAAGGCAGCTCCTTCCATCGATTCTATTTCGGGGGCGTATTTGCGTATAACCTGTTTAATGCTTTGTTCATTGCCATGTACTTTATTCACGGTAATGGCATAGTGTTTAGGCAGAGCTTTTATTATGGGGTTTTTAAAGGGCTTTTTAATCAGCACATAGGGGTCGCCGAGGTCAATGTCTTCGAGGCTCAGAAAATCGTCGCCATCTTCGGCACCCATTTCCGAAAAACAGTCTTCAATCACATTCACTACCGTACCAATGGGAATGTTTTTTTTAAAACTCCCGGCTATACCGGCATTAATGGCTACATCGTATTTATCCCGCAGTGATTTTCCCAATTGAAAAGCAGTATTCACCATGCCCACACCGGTAACCAGAAAATCGATCTGATGATTTTTATAAGTACAGCAGCGCAGCCTCCCGCCCATAAGTTTACTCTCCCTGCATTTATTCAGGAAGGGTTTTATTTCTGCTTCGGTGGCGGATACGATTAGTATGTTCATGAGAAGTCAAAAGTTAAAAGAGGGTACATCCATTCCTCTGTGAAACACCTTTCACTCTGTGTTCTCTGTGTTGAAAAAGCCATAAGTAATAAGCCAAAAGCCATAAAACAAATTAGCAAAACTCTGTGAAACTCCTTTCACTCTGTGTTCTCTGTGTTGAAAAGCCATAAGTAATAAGCCAAAATCCATAAAACAAATTAGTAAAACTCTGTGAAACTCCTTTCACTCTGTGTTCTCTGTGTTAAAAAAACGCTGGCTAAACTTATACTTACAAATATATTACTTTGTTGGGCTTGGTCGGTGCAGATTAGCTATATTTGCTCCGTTTTATGTATAAGCAAAAGTCATGCTTCGGCAAGCTCAGCAACCATAAGCCAAAAATGTTTAAGCTATAAATATTAAATCATTGGTCTTTAGCGTCTTCGTGCCTTTGCAGTGAAAACAGAAAAATACAAAAATGGTTTACCTTACCCGAAAAGAACATTTTAATGCCGCGCATAAGCTGGCCAATCCGAAGTGGAGCGATGAAAAAAATGTGGAGGTGTTTGGCAAATGTGCCAATAAAAACTGGCACGGGCATAATTACGAATTGTTTGTAACTGTAAAAGGCAAGCCCAATCCGGATACCGGATTTATTGTTAACCTGAAGGAACTGAGTACGCTTATTCGTCAGGAAGTTTGTATGCAGCTTGACCATAAGAATTTAAATATGGATGTGCCCTTTTTAAAAAATGTATTGCCCAGTACCGAAAATGTGGCTATTGCTATTTGGGATATTCTTGCTCCGAAAATAAAGGAAATGGGGGCATTATTACATTGCGTGAAGTTGTATGAGACAGAAAATAATTTTGTGGAGTATTACGGGGAGGATTGAGGATTGGGGATTGCTGATTTATGATTGGTGATTGATGATTGGTGATGGCTGATTGGTTGTTCACCGCAAAGGTGCGAAGACGCTAAGCAGCACACATTGTAGGCTGTACGTTATGGGTTGTATACTGTTACAAATTACAAAGTACAATGCAACCTTACAACATACAAGGTACAACATACAACATACATTTTTGGCTTTTAAATTTTGGCTTAAAAACTTTTGACTTTTAACTTAACCCATCTATGCTGAACGACGAATTTGAACCTGAAGAAGGTTATTTAAAAATAGACCGCTACAACAAAAAACTGATTGATTCCATTTCGGAGAATTACAGTGCCATTTTAAAAGACATGGGCGAAAACTCGCATCGGGAGGGTTTATTGAAAACCCCCGTACGGGCCGCCAAAGCCATGCAATTTCTTACCCAGGGCTATGATCTTAACCCGGGCGAAATTCTGCAATCGGCCATGTTTAAGGAAGATTACAGCCAGATGGTGATTGTAAAGGATATTGAAGTGTACAGTTTATGCGAACACCACTTGTTGCCTTTTTTTGGTAAGGCGCATATTGCTTATATCCCGAACGGGTATATTGTCGGACTAAGTAAAATACCCCGTGTAGTAGATGCCTTTGCCCGTCGCCTGCAGGTACAGGAACGTTTAACGAACGAAATACGCGACTGCATACAGGAAACGCTAAAGCCCCTGGGTGTGGCTGTAGTAATGGAATGTTCGCACCTGTGTATGCAAATGCGCGGGGTGCAAAAGCAAAACTCGGTAACCACCACTTCGGCCTTTACCGGCGAATTTTTAAAAGACGCTACCCGCAAGGAGTTTATCAGCCTTATTGCCGCTAATTTGCATTGATGGAAAAGCGGTGGCTTCGGGGCTTCGAGAGCCTCAGCCACCGAAGGCACCGTTTAGCACAATAATTTTAATTGGAAGTTGAATCCGGTGCCTGAGGCTTGCACTGAGCCGAGTCGAAGAGCCCCCGAAGACACCGGAGTATAAAAACCAAATTACCCCTGCGGCAGCAGCCCCTGCAGCTTGGCATAAATCTCTGCGGCCAGCAAATCCAGCGCGGGGTAGGCCTGCGCCATATCTATATGCCGGGCGGCACGGCACAGCTCCTGGTAGTGCTCAAACACCTCGTCGTTGGCCAGGCTGTCTTCAAAGCCCATCAGCTCAAATATGGCATGGCCCAGGTTCATAAAAAAGGGACTGGCATCCAGGCCCATATCTATAAGGCCATGTACTAATTTATGATGAATAAGGTCGTCCTTAATGAGGGAAAGGAGGAGTTGGGGTGAATTGGGTTTATTAAATGGCATGGCGAAACATTTTAGTGAAACAAAAATAAATTAAAGTGAATTATAATGCAACTATAAACTAATATTTTTTCACCTAAGTGGTTCTTTGTGCTATTTACTGCTGATTTCTGATTCCGGACATATATTAATATTGCATTTAAATAGCATAAAAGACTATCTAAATGAATCAGGAGAGAAAAACATTTAACAGAATAAAAGCTGTTTTAGCTGAGAAAGGAAAAACAAATATCTGGCTGGCCGAAGCATTAGGGAAGAACAAAACAACTGTTTCGAAATGGTGTACCAACGATGTACAACCTACAATTGAAACCCTGTTTGAAGTTGCGGACGCGCTTGAAGTTGATGTGAGGGAGTTGTTGGTATCGACGAGGTAAGGAGGTGAAATTATTGGGTTATGTGTAAAAACAAGTAGATTAGAGATGGGCTATGTAATAGCGGGTATTGTGGCGGATTTGGGTGTATAGCCGCTATAAAGTAGCGGGTATATATAAGTTGGTAGCAAGGCTAAAACAGACGATATCAAACAATAAAACATAATAAAATGACAGAAGAATTAAAAGACCAAGAGTTACCAGAAGAAAAAGTTCTTGACCAAGACGAACAAGACGATGAAGTTGCTCCCGTTCAATACGACATTTCAACTTATGGTGCTGACTATACTGTAGATGGACTTATTAAAAGACTTCAAAAAGGAGACATATTCATTCCTGATTTTCAACGAGATTACGTTTGGAATCAAGCTGAAGCCTCTAGATTAGTAGAATCATTATTACTTGGATTACCTATACCAGGTGTCTTTTTAGCAAAGGAAGGAGACAGTAATAAACTTTTAATCATTGATGGACAACAACGACTTAAATCGTTACAGTTCTTTTATGAAGGCTTCTTCAATCCTAAGGAAGAACATAAATCTAAACGGGTATTTAAACTTATAAAAGTTCAAAAAAGGTTTGAAGGACTTACCTACGACAAACTAGAAGAAAATGACAGAATAAAGTTAGACGATTCAATCATTCACGCAACCATTGTAAAACAAGAAGCTCCGAATGATGAAAATACTAGTATTTATCACGTGTTTGAAAGACTGAATAATGGTGGTAAGAAGTTAACTCCGCAGGAAATTAGAACAGCAATTTACTATGGTAGCTTGAATGACCTCATTACTAAATTAAATTCATTTAAAGACTGGAGAGAAATGTTCGGTCCTACTAATGCTAGGCTTAAAGACCAAGAGCTTATTTTAAGATTTTTTGCAGCTTATTACAACTCGGCTAAATACGAAAAACCAATGGTTGAGTTTTTAAACAAATTCAATAAGAAGAACAGAAACGCAGAAGCACAATTTATTGAAGAAGCCGAAGAATTATTTAAAAATACAATTACTACAATAAAAGAAAGTATTGGAAAGTCAGCATTTAGACCAACTAGTGTAATTAATGTTTCTGTATTTGAAGCAGTTTCTGTTGGTGTAGCAAGAATCGTTGCAAAAGGACAAAAAATAGATTCAGAGAGACTTATTGATGCTCATAAAAAGTTAATGGCTGACATTGACTTCCAAAAATCAGTTACAAGTGGGACTTCTGACGAGTCAGTTTTTGCAACAAGACATAAATTGGTAAATCTATATTTCTCTAATTTATGATTCACAACTTAGCACTTAGACGAGAATCAGAGAAAATTCTAAGGCTAATTGAGAAAGCTGAAGAAACCTTTGAAGTTGAAGATGAAATGCGTTCTCATATGGCAAAGTATATTTGTATACTTTGTTCTGGCTTTTTAGAAAACGCTATTCATTACATTTACTCTGACTATATCAGAAGTGAAACAGCGAGTGCACCAATCATATCTTATTCTTCAATATCAATAAATAAAGTTCAAAATCCCAATTCAGAGAAGTTTAGAGAAATTGCCAAAAGTTTTAATCCAGATTGGGAAGTTGAATTAAGAGAGTATTTACAAGACGAAGAAAGAAGTGCTGCAATAAATTATATAATTCGTGACCGACATAAAATTGCACACGGTAAGGATTCAGACATAACACTTGCAAGGATTAAGGAATATCATTTAAAGACTGTTGAAGTAGTAAAATTCGTAGAATCACAATGTGGACTGTTAGAAGCATAAAAGCCCAGCTGCCAACAGGCGTTTGGCAAAATGGCGGGTGACGTGGTTAAATGAAGCTTTGTGCTTCGTGTCAAATTCATTGCTGGCAGACAGTTTTGTGCTTCGAATTCCGCTTCTTCGCCAAGCGCCAAAACGTTATGCGGCATGCGGCATGTGACAATGACCAATAAAAACACTTGGAAATGAAAAAAGGGAATATTTTAAATATACTAGGCTTTCTAATTGGAAGCATAGCTAGTGCGGGGGTTTATCCGTTACCAGATTTGGATGTATAACTGAAATAAAGTAACATTCCTGCGTACAAAAATAATAGAGCAATAAATGGAGCGGAAAAAGAGTGTGAAACTCTTCAACAGGCTGGTTATAGTATATACGTTTTTCCAGTATATAGTTGCGTATGGATCATTTATACTCATCCTCGTTTTTATATACTACATAAGCATTGGGCAGTTAGTGCGGTATGAGTTTGCCCATTGCAGCGAGGCACATGTTTTCAAAAACATAATGATGGAGGGGCTTCCGTTCGCAGTACTACTTACACTTTTCGGAACAATAAAAAGGAAAAATTCTTCTTCCAAAAACTGGGCTATTACCGGAGCAACTGCGCTGGTTTGTGTAATTTCCTTTTTTATTGTTTTCCTTACTACTTTTACAATTGGCTTCGGAGCCTGGATTACTGAAAGTATACTATACAAGCACAAACAAAGTAATAAAATTATTTGCGAACAACTGTATGATATTGGAGCATTTGGTTACGGCGGAAGACGAATTGTGGAAATAAAACCGGTGTTTAACTACTGGATATTGCCTACCCCGGTTGATACCGCAAAAATAAACAAGAACGATTGGATATTTGTAAATGAGGGGGGAGAGTTAAAATGAATGAGCTGCTGTAAGCTTAGCCATGAAAAAACCATCCAGTTCGCGCTGATATGAAGCACAGGTAGTGCGGGGGCTTATATGTGCGCAAATAAAAAACACTGAAGAAGAACTTGCAAATGATATAAATGAATGAATGGGAAATGGTTAGGTATTATATCAATTCTTATCAGTAAAACAAAAATTCACGGTATTCCCCAATTTAACCAAAGAAATTATGACATTTCTTCAAACCCAATTCAAAACTGAAAAAGCCTTCATAGATTTTGTACCGGAAACAATAGGAGTGAATTTTAAAATAATAGGGGAAATTGAACAGGCTAAGGGCAGAAAAGACTTAGTTAATATTCCTGTTGGCTTCTCTTTTGTTTCAGATAGCCAACAAAAACTAAACGAATTATCCGGACAATTATATCAGAAATACAATGCCCAATCCGATTCGTATTCCATTTTGGAAAATGGCATATACTACATGTCGTGGCGGGTAACTATAAAAGAATTAACCATTGATATTGTTAATCACTGGGTATTTGATTTACTTTTACTGTGAAAAAATACCGATTGCCTGTTTAATGGATGGAGAGCTTACCATGACCATACGAATTAAAAGAATTTTAGCCTGGGCCTCCTTTGTTATTGGCTCACTAATCCTTACTTTCTTTAGAAATTATGAAGGGCATGTTGTTCCCTATCCCTGGCTTTTCTATCTCGCCGGTATCGTATTCTTTATTTTAGGTTTTTTACTTCTTCGTAAAACCCCAACCGTAAAAGAAAATGAAGTAATTGAAAAGGCAAACCAGCTGATAACAAACCTAAAAACAAACGGTCACAAAATCATGATTGACCTTGATAGTTGCGTGGTAAAGGAAAACAAATACTTTGAAGAACCCGATTACTATAAAAATACCAGTAACCTGGAACTATTTACCGCCATGGATATGATATACCTCTACCATAAATTCAAGACACAAGCATCTGATAACAGAAAACATCAAAGCGTAGCTATATACAATACAGTTTATCAGGGGAAGGAACAAAAATTTATTTCACCTGTTATTCCCAATGACAGAAGCCATTTGCTTATACTGTTCAGCATTCAAAAAACAACGAGCCTCTATATTGATAAAAACAACCCGGATAATTACTACTTTGACATGGAGTTCGCCTTGAAATAACGAGCGGAGGCACTCAGATTACTATATATAATGTCACTTCTACAACCTTTAATATGGACCGGCAATCTATCCGATGATTGCACAGCCACATGGCAGGGGTTAATATTAAGAGCTGAATGGATGGATGGGGAGATTTGGTGGTGGGCCGTATATACCAGTCAAAGAGAAGAGATAACCATTGAAGATTCAACCATGCATAAGGAAAACTGCTTATCTGGAGAAGCCGCAAGAAAAAAAGCAGAGGAAGTAGCTGAAAATTATTTAAAAACCATATCTCAAGCCCTTGCAGCAAAATTTGTAATTAATTCAACCTTTAAAATTACGGGACGAGGCCTTATATTAGCCGGATATATAGAGGAGGGAGAAATATCGCCGGGCGATACAATTGACTTTTTAGCTTTAAGCTACATCAGGCAAAGGAAAGTAATAGGGATGGCAGACATAAGAGCAGTAAATAACAATAAATTGGAGGCGGCACTATTGATTAAATGCTTCGACGAAGCAGAGCTTGAAGAACTGAAAAACTGGAAACCAAATCAAGTATTGGCCCTCGTGTATAAGCAATACCCCATTTCGCGCGGACATGAAGCATAGGTAGTGCGGGGGCTTATATGTACGCAAATAAAAAGTACTGACAACTCGCAATGTTAAACCATTTAAATAAAACGAAAATATGAAAAGAGTTCTTGTATCTGGAATAATTATGCTTGTATTAACCACTCAAGGTCAATCTCAGGTTTTAACAAAAAAAGAAAAGATAAAATCTTTGTTTGCATTAATGCACCAGGATTCATTAACCATAAAAACCATGGACGGCATGGCTTCCATGATGGTGAAAAACATGGCGGCAGTTTTTAATGATACTACATACACCAACAATGGAATAGATGTTTCCAAATGGGCGCAAAAATTAATGGAGAAGAGTATGGCAAAATCAAAGGAAATTGCTTTAAAGTTGGTAAATGAAGACATGGTTAATATATACGATAAGTATTTTACAACAGAGGAGATAGACGACTTTATTGGATTTTATAAATCCAGGTCGGGTCAAAAGTTGTTGGCTCAAACACCGGATATAACTAAAGATGTTATGGCTATTATGACGACAAAATATCAGGCAGATTTCCAGCAATCTTTTGTAAAAGAGGTTCAGGAAATAATTAAGGAAATGGAAAAGGAAATGAAGACAAAATAAGAGTCTCTGACTCAGAATAAACCACAAAAACCTCCTGTTTCAGCTTATATTATACAATAAACAATCTATAATGAACAGTTTTAAGAAGCAACAGAGCTACATACTAAAAATAGATAAACCCTGTGGACAGGAATGGGCTTCGATGAATAAGACCGAAGCTGGGAAATTTTGCACGCAGTGCTCCAAAACAGTCGTTGACTTTACCAGCTTAAGCGACAAAGAAATCATACAGCTCACAGAACAGTCATCAGAAAAAATTTGTGGACGGTTATCAAAACAACAACTTAACCGGAACCTGTTAACCACTCAGCCCTCAGCCAATTCACGCTTTTACAAAATACTTGCAGGTCTTATACTCCTCGGAACAACAGAAAATGTAATTGCATCAGACCAATTATCTTCCCAAATAGAAACAACATCTGCCACTGAACCTAATGCCCCAACCAATCAACAAGTAAGACCCTATGTAGAACCTATAAATGATAGTTTAAGAAATGTGGTAAAAGGACAGGTAATAGATGCTGAGACAAAAGAAGCCCTACCCTACTCTTCGGTTTTCATTAAGAATACTAAAACCGGGGTTGTTGCGGATATGGAAGGGAAGTTTATCCTGATTATTCCTGACAGCCAATTAACCGACAGAATTATCCTGATTGTAACGTACATTGGCTATGAAAAAACAGAAATTACAATTAATAAAAAAGACCTGCCCCTTACAAAAGAATTCCGGATTATACCAATCGAACAGGTTTTAATGGGTGAGGTATGCGTTGAAAAAAAGAGAAAATGGTGGCAAAGAAAGAAGAAAAATAACTCTGTTCAGCATGCCCCCAAAGGCAATGCTGCGGAGTAAGCAAGAGCAGGGGTTTTGGTAGCTGGCCTTAGCGGATTAGGGGTATTTATCACGAACAATAATTCATCCGAATCAACACCAATGGCACGAAAAACATTTTACTTAATTATCGCTTGCGGGCTACTTGCAACTTTTATTTATACCCTTCTCAACATTTTCTTTCTGCGCGACTTGAATATTCCAAGATTTCGCACATCACGGCTACAAGACTGGTTTGCTATATCTATCATTCTATTTGAGGCCTATTACGCTAAATGACCATATAAAACAATTGTTAGGGTTGCCCTGCCACTGACTGTAATCGGATATATGTTTAGTGTTATGCATTGGCCTTTTGGATTACAGCTATTCATTGGCTCACTTTTAACCATACTAACTACCCTTGTAATCAATGCGGGTAAAAGTGCTACAAATCGACTGGATCATTACCTTGTTCTTATTTATCCTTTTTCACGCTTTACCTTAATGATAACTACAATTTATCATTTTCCAAGAATTTGGTGGCCATTTGATTTTGCAATAATGGGGTTGACAGCTATATACTTAAGTCTAAGACTTGCAAAACGTAAACTATACGAACATTAACATACCCCATTCCTCCGGAAGTTCCGTGATGTTACATGCGCTGTTGTGGCTGTGCAAGTATAAGAGGGGTATAAATAACCAAAAAGCATTAAATTAGTACAACATAAAAAACACCGGTATGAATTTACAAGCAAAAAAAATACACTTCATAGAAGAGTGTTTAAAAATAAACAGTAGTAGTGCATTTGATGAATTGAACCTTGCCCTGAAAAAAGTAAAAAAGAAAGAGCTGAAGAAGCAAAACATATACGACTTTTTAGGAATATGGAACAAAAAAGAAGCTGAAGAAATAAAAAAAGCCATTCACGAAACCAGTGAACAAATTAACGAAGATGATTGGAAATAATTATCCCTTATTGGATACGAGTATCATCATTGAACTCTTTAGCGGTAATAAAACCATAGCCGACAAAATCAATAAGCAAAAAAGCTTTTATCTTCCGGCAATAGTTGTAGGTGAGCTGTACACAGGGGTATTTGCTTCTACCAACGAAAACAAACATCTCAAAAAACTTCGTGACTTTTTAGCGCTTGCCACCATTATAGAAACCGACATTGAAACAGCCGAATATTATGGCAGAATAGCTTCCGAACTCCGAAAAAAAGCCGCCCTATTCCTACCAACGATATATGGATAGCAGCCATAGCCAAACAATATGACCTTCCCTTAATAACCAAAGACAAACACTTTAAGGAAATAAAATCCCTAACCATACGGGAATGGTAGCCCGGCTCCTCCGGAAGTTCCAGTTCGCATGGATATGAAGCACAGGTAGTGCAAGGGCTTATCCGTGCGCAAATAAAAAAACCATTCCTCCGGAAGTTCCGGTAGCTTTCACACTTGATGTTGCAAGTGCTTAAGTGGAAGAGAACATCCGTGTGCATTACAGCATTGAACTAAAATGAGTCGCCAGGCTCAACTGGCAGCTGTTAAGCTCAGGCCCGGTATATGGCCGTTTACAGCTAAATTTGTGCATTATGTATGACTTAAGCACTCCTGCCCCAATAAAAATCAGATGCTTCGGGCAAAACTAAACAGTGCATTTGATAATCAGACTCTTATGTGATTTTAATAATGAGAATACGACAATAAAAACAACTGTCCCGGTTGCTTATCGTGATTTTTTGTTTTTTGTCGAAAAATTTAAGAAATAGGTTGACCTGATTCCTTCATTAATTGCAGCCCGCACATATAAAATACATCGGCAGCCAGCATTCTAAGATGTGTTGCTGAGCCCCCTATTGACTTCGCTTCGGGTAATAGCCTACATTTGGCTTTACAACCTTAAACCCTTCTGTTATGAAAAAATCACTAGTAAAGTCCCTTCCCGGAATTATTGGAGCTACGCTAATTATCTTTACTACCGGATCGTGTAAGAAAATTTCGACCAAGGATGCTCAACACGGGAACAGTCAGAACATTTCTACCGCACAGGATAGCATTAGCCCTTGCGGAAGCATTTATCATACCCCTTTAATGATTAGTCCAACCGATTCGGGCGGCGTGCTGAAGGTTTTTAATGATCAAAACAATTTATATCTTACCCTTACAACCAGTGGTGGCTGGAAGTTATTAAGCAGCAGTTTGTATGCCGGAAAATGCGCAAACATGCCGGTAAGCGCCGGTAGCCTGAACGCCGCAGCATTCCCGTATCAGCACACATTTAATCCGCCTTCCATAACCTACACTTTGCAGGTACCCCTTAACACACTGGATTCCTGTGTATGTATTTCGGCCTATACCAGCCTTGTTAAACTGGATTCGGCGGGTACGGTTATAGCTTCCGCAAATACCTGGGCCAAAGGCATACAATACGCCTCAGAACTTAAACCCATGTATTTTAACTATTGCCGTCAGTCTTGCAGCCCCTGTGTTATTGAGTCTGGCGATTTTCGCACTCAAACCCAGGGTGGTTGGGGAGCTGTACCGCATGGAAGTAATTCTGGCAAATATCTGCATAATCATTTTGCAGCTGCTTTTCCGAATGGCCTTAGCGTAGGTTGCACCAATACCTTAAAATTAACTACAGCCCAGGCTGTAACCGACTTTTTACCCTCTGGCGGGCCAGCCGCTGTTCTCGGTCAGAATTACGTTAATCCGGGTAATACCCTTAATAATGTGCTGGCCGGGCAATTGGTTGCATTGAGCCTTTCTGTGGGCTTTGATAATTACGATCCTAATTTCTCTGCATCATCCGTTTCTATGGGCAGCCTGGTAGTAAGCAGTGGTACCTTTGCCGGCTGGAGCATTAACAGTATTCTGGCCGAAGCCAATAAGGTACTGGGCGGCTGTGCTTCTAACTATACTGCATCACAACTGAGCAGTGTGCTTGCCAGTATTAATGAAAATTTTGATAATGGAACCACCAATAATGGCTTTGTTGGTTGCCCCTAATGTCAATTATATCACATACATCCAATAAGCCGGCATTGTAGCAGTTGAGCCGGGTAAAACGGCGGAAGAAGTTTCGTACTTTCCGTGCAGGCTTAATATACCATTTAACAAAAACAGGAGGCTGCCTCAAAACAGAGCGCAGCCTCTTTTACATTCATATTAAATGATGATCCTCTTTCATAAACAAAAGTCCGGGGCTAAACACATGAGTACTTTGTTTAACCACATAGATACCTAACTATTTGGGGTGTACGCAGGTTTATTGAAGTATACATAGAAGACGCCTTTGTTTTACATAGAAAGCTATGCGAAAACTATGAGTTCTAACCGCTGTATCCCACATGAAATCTATTCTATGCGCCTATGTGGTTATATTTTTCAGCCAGCTTTTTGTTCAATCAAACGTATACCCATTTCATATGTAGTGTTAAGTAAAAAGTAAAAAGCCATGCTTCGGCAGGCTCAGCAACCTAAGCCAAAAGGCTAAAATCGTGGTTAGCCATGAGTTTATTGATATTTCTATACGTCTTAATGATCTTACCATAACAGTAGTTTATTGCATTAAAATTGTCATATGGAATAACCAGTTTGAGATAAACTTCATCATTGTTTGTGTTCCCGGAAACATGGTTATTTCATATTAAATGTTGATCCGTTTTCCTAAACAAAAATTCAGAATTAAAACCACGAGTGTTTTGTTTAACCACATAGAAACATAGCTATTTGGGGTATGCGCTTATGTATTGAAGTATACATAGAAGGCGCTTGCGCCTTACATAGAAAGCTATGTGAAAACTATG
>JACCDG010176780.1_pt1 | contig 31474 bp, 34 predicted proteins | sample 7442471 | NCBI WGS metagenome assembly JACCDG01 (sample SAMN15323444, study PRJNA562643) | freshwater metagenome | isolation source: river surface water | place: USA:Blue River Watershed | collected 2017-08-17 | reverse complement strand
CCTACGACTTCATCGCGCTGGACTGCACCATCATCGACACGGGAAGCAACGCGATCGCCGGTGGGCTTCCCGCGCACGACAGCACAGGCCGCGACGCGAACACTTACTCGTTCGTCGCGGTCGAGAACTGCACGATCTCGGGCGGCGGCATCCTGTTCGCGCTCTACGGCTTCGACTACGCGAGCCTGATTCATCTCGTCGACAACCACTTCGGACCCCTCTGGACGAGCAACACGTCGCACCCGATCCGCATTTGGAACGTATCCGACCTCTACATGCGAGGCGGGACCTACGACGCGGAGGCGTCGTCCGGTAACGACATCCGACTCGTCGCCGAGGAAGGTGACGGTGAGGACTCCGCGATCCGCCGCGTGACGATGCACAACATCCAGGTCTCTGGGGAGATTTACTCGCACGGCAACGTCAGCGCGACAGACACCTACTACGTGCGCGATGTCGAGGTCATCGGCGGAACTCGCATGTTCAGGCCGACGCACAATACGAGCGGCGGTGAGAGCTTCGATGTCGATCAGATCCTGCATCGGAACACGGCGCACCCGGACTACTACGAGCTGAATCTCGGCCCGAACGGGACCATCGGCGAGATGTTCTGGGACCACTGCACGTTCATCAAAAACTTCCACAGTGGACCGCAGATCACGCTCGGCGGAGCCGACACGCGCTACACCTCCGGCGGGATCACGCTCGACTCGTGCCTCTTCTACTGGGATCAGAGCGGCAACTGGTTCGAGCAGGACATCATCCAGGCGTCGTCGATGACCAACAGCCAGTTGGCTGCGCTCATCGCCTACAGCGACAACAACGTCGGTGCTTCGGTTGACGGCGACACGGTTTACTTCCGAGACGGCAGCGTGACGCTTGCGACGTGGCAAGGCGCGACGGTCCACGACGACAACAGCGCCGTCGCGACCAGCACGACGCTGCCCATCACGTCGCTGCCGTCGAGCGGATGGGAATGGGACCCGCGGTTGAGCAGCACGGGCGGTTACCTCGCCGACAAGGGCAGCGATCCGACCTACCTGCTCGACATCGACGGCCACATTCGCGTCGGCGATTACCCGGGCGCCCACGACCCAGAAGCGTCAGCTTTCCCCGACGACCCACCGAGCGGTGGCGGGGGCGGTGGTGGTGGTGACCCAGCTCCGCAGAGCACTGGTCAGAAGGTTCGACTCTCGCTCGGCCTCAAACTCTAAACGGAAAACATGGCCACGATCGATCAGGCGACGAAAGTCAACATCGGAATCCTCGGGACGCTGCTGGCCTCGGCCATCGGCGGATCTGTCTACCTGTCTACGTTGCACAGCAGCGTAGAGCACGTCAGTCGGACGCTCACCGAGGTAAAGCAGTCGATCGACAGGACGAATGCCCAGCTAGCGTTGGACAGCAAGGCTCTCGCGGTGTTGCAGGCGTTGGTCGAGGCTGCCGAGCGCAGGCTCTCCGAGCTAGAAAAAGATCGAGGGCGCTAAGATCGGCCTATTTCGAGGATAGACATATGGATGGAGAAGCCAGATCCGACTTCGTGGGTGATGCTTGGGGCCACCGCTTGCCTCGTGGCGGTGTCCTTGTTCATCGTCCACAAGCTGACCAGCCTCGATTCGAAGCTGGCCGCTGTCCTGATGCAGACCGATAGGAGCACCATGCAGACCATCACTCAGACTGTCACCAGAGCCAACGGAACCACCGTCACCGTCACGACTCAGCGCAAGGAAGGCGAGTCGATTGCGGACTGGATCGCACGGCACGATGCTGCGGTAGCGGCTTTGGAGGCGTGAGCATCGAAAATGAAGAACTTCCTTACCTACGTGCTGTGTGCGGCGATCGCGTTCGCTCCCGCTTGCAGCTTCCTCACCCCGCAGCAGAAGGAATCGGGTCGCGTGGCGATCCAGGACGCCTACGAACAGGGCCAGATCACGGCTACGCAGCGCGACGACGCGATCGAGGCGCTCGAGAAGGGCGACGCCAGCGGCCTCGACCAGTGGCTCTACCTCGGCGGCTCGGTTCTGGCGAGCGTGCTCCTTGGTGTGCCGATCAGCGTTGGGGCGGTGCAGAAGCGGCGCGGCCCTACCGAGGCACAGCGGCAGGCGATGAAGCGTCCACCGGCATAGGCCGGTGCGTGTCCATTAGCGACTAGACTCGCGCCATCGTCCGATGCGTGACGACCGGCGTTACTGACGTGCTTGGGCAGGCGATGGCCGCGAAGGCTGTTGCCGCCGAACGCGAGGCGCGAGAGGAGCAACGCGAAGCCTACTTGCTCGGCCTGATGCGCGAGACGCATGGTCGGCAGTTCGTGTGGGAGACGTTGCTTGATGGCGGAGGGCTGTTCCGTGACTGCCGCCGCTATCGCAACGACGGGACGCTGGACGTTGACGGGACTGCGTTTTCCTACGCCGAAGGGGCGACGGCTCGAGCCACATGGAATCGGCTGTGGAACGCATGTCCGTCCGCTGTCGGAGTGATGGTCGGCGAGGCCGCTGTCCGCAGCGAGGCGAAGAAGGCACACCAATGACTGAGACAACGTCTACCGCTCCGTCCACTCCCGCCGCCGCTCCTGCTGCTGCCGATGCCGCTCCGCAGAGCGCGCTGGCCGCTGGCGCGAAGTCCGACAACGTCGAGTCGATGCTGGCATCGGCCGCGAAGGCTGCCGCGCAGGAGCCAGAGGCACATGACTACGGCAAGCTCAAGGTCGAAGGCGTTGGAGAGCCGGTGATGAAGGCGGCCGTAGAGCTGTTCGCTAAGCACAAGATCACCCCCGATGCCGCGCAGGAAGTGCTGGCCGGGCTGGCGAAGGCTCAGGGCGAGTTCCGCACACAGAGCGAGAAGCAGCAGATTGCCGAGGTCGATGCCGCGTGGCAGAAGGAACTGCGCGACGACAAGGACTTCGGCGGTGCCAACTACGATCGCAACACGAAGCTCGTCGAGGCGGCCGTCAACGGCCTCTTGACCAAGGAGCAGGCGCAGGCCGCGAAGGACTCGGGATTGCTCGGCAACCCGTTGTTCGCGCGCACCGTGCTAGCCGCTGAGCGCATCGTGGCGAAGGCGACCAAGCAAGATTCCACGGCTGTTAGTGGCAGCCAAGGTGGCGCGGGTTCCGAGAGCGAACAGTGGGCAAGAGCGAACGCCAAGACGGTCGCTGGGCTCAAGGCAATCGGGATCAAGGTGTGAAAGTTCGCCCTGACGGGCATCAACGGAGGAACCTGAACAATGGCTGCGCTGAATGCTGTGCACCCGTCACTGCTGAACGTGGTGACGCGGATGCTCCCCGACGGCAGTGTCGACACGAACATCGTCGAACTGCTCGCGAAGAAGTCCCCCTTGATCCGCGATGCTTTGTGGGTCGAGGGCAACGAGATGAGCGGTCACCGATCGCACGTCCGCACGTCGCTGCCGACTCCGGCTTGGCGCAAGCTGAACCAGGTTTCGAGCTTCGACAAGAGCACCACGGCACCGATCACCGACACCATCGGCATCTGTGAGAAGTGGTTCCAGATCGACGCCAAGATGGTGAAGATGCAGGCGAACCCGATGGCGTTCCTCAAGACGGAGCACGACGCCTTCGTCGAGGCGTTCGCTCAGGAGATCGAGGATACGGCGTTCAACGGGAACGAGAACACGGCCCCCGAGGAGTTCACCGGCATCCTGCCACGCTTCAACACGATCAGCGGCAGCCCGGAGAACCTTGAGAACATCTTCGCCGAGTCAACGAGCGACAGCGATGCATGCAGCATCATCCTGGTCGATTGGGGCCAGAAGCGCGCCCACATGCTCTACCCGCGCGGGTCGGGCGGCGGTCTCGAGGTCTACGACGAGGGTCTCGTCACGTCCGAGAACCACGCCGGCCAGACTGGCCCGCTCCAGGTGTTCCGCAAGAAGTTCTCGTGGGACTGCGGCTTCCACTTGCCCGACTGGCGCTCGATCTCGCGCTTCCAGTTCGATCCGGACGACATCGTTGCCAGCGGATCGAGCGGCCCGGTGATCCGCGACACCATGCGCAAGATGATTTCGCGCGTCGAGCCTGGCCCAGGCGCTCGGTTCTACATGGGTCGCACGGCCAAGGAGATGTTCGATCTCCAGGGCAATCACGCCGACACGCTGGCGCTCACGAGCGTAACCGCTGCTCAGGGCGAGATCGTCGAGCACTTCCAGATGATCCCGATCCGTCGCACCGACGCGCTTCCCGACACCGAAGCTTCTCTCACCTGAGCCCAGGGGGACAATCAACATGATCATCGACGACACCCTCGAATTCGCCGACGCGGTAGCCGCGACCGGCACCGACGCCAGCGCTATCGTTGGCGACTATCACGACCTCGGCTTGCCGGCCACGCGCGACCTCGCTGCCGGCGAACCGTGCTGGTTCGTGGTCCAGGTCACCACCGCCTACTCTGGTGGCACATCGGCCGAGTTCCAGTTTCGGAGCTCTACCGCAACGGCGCTGACCGGCGGCATGACCACGACCCATATCACCACGGGCGCGATTGCTGTTGCTAGCCTCACGGCCGGCACCACGCTCGCTTACCGGCTGCCACTCGGCACTTACCAGCGCTACATCGGCGCTTGGAAGGTGACGGTTGGCGCTGTGTCGGCTGGCGCGATCAACGCATTCATCACGACGAACGTGCCGAAGAACGTCATCTACGCCAACGCCGTGGTTTCGAGCTGATCCATGAACGCGACCATCGAACAAGCCCCTGCCGGATACGTGACTGTTGTTGCGTATCGGAAGGGGTTCTACGGCGTCGGCAAGATGGGCAGCCGGATCAACAAGGGAGAGACGTTCTTCGTCCCCGAAGGCACGCGGCTCGGATCGTGGTTCGGCCCGGTCAATCAGGCCGACATGGCAAAACTCAAGCCGAGCACCAAGCCCGAGAAGCAGAAGGCGCAGGTCGAGGCCAACCGGATGCACCGGCTGGCCAAAGACCCTGCGGCCTTCCTCCAGAGCATGCGCGAGTTCTCAATGCAGAACGCCGCCATGACGATTGCCGCCAACAGAGTGTTGGACGCGCAGGACCAGCCGAAGCAGCCTCCGCAACCGAAGCGGTTCGACAACCCGAAGGCGTGACCAATGGCGTTCGACGACAGCTTGATCGACTTCGGCGAGATCAGTCTCGCGTCTCTGGCGATCCCCGGCGCATCGGTCGCCGTGTCGTCGAGCATCTACGTTCCAACGGCGCATCTTGGAGCGGTGCCGATGTGGCTCGTCATCACATGCACGCAGACGGCTACCGCAACCGGTTCCGCTGCGTGCCGGTTTGCGCTGTCTGCGGCCACCGCCGACGACGCGGCGACGATGGCCAGCGGCTACGACATGTGGATCTACGGCAACATGGACTTCGCCGGGATCTTTCCGAAGGGCGTGCCTTACCAAAGCATCGTTGCTGGTGAAGTGTTGTTCCAGGTGCCGGTTGGATCGAGCCCGCTTGTTACCAGCACGTTCCGATACATCGGCGTAACGGTCATGCAGGTCAATGCCGGCGCGGCTGTCACGGCTGGCAAGGTGAAGGCTTACTTGACCTCGACGCCTCCGAGCGGCGGGTTCTTGTTCCCGAATGCGGTGGTGTGACCAATGGCAACGCAAACCATCTACGCAGCCGAGTCGGCGACGACGAATGTCAACTTCACCGACGATGAAGTGACTCACGCCATCGTCCTTACTGATGCAACGAACGTCGTAGCGACGATGCAGGACGCCAGCACGGTTGACTTCGGCGATCCGCAGGCCGGTTCAATCTTGGCTGCTACGTCGGGAACGTTCATCAAGAAGCTCGTCTACGACACGGGCACCTTCCGCGCCTTTAGCGCGTGACGGTGCGGCCGTGACCGTCACTCTCGCCGGAACCGCAGGGGATCTCCCGGATTGGGAGTCGACGCAGTTCGAGGCGACGGTAAACGAGCTGTCTGCGTTGGTCTACGCGAGGACGCAGGATATGCACCTCGACAGCGACTCGCCGTATCTCGAGATCGACACGCCGAGTCAGCAGAGCGTTCTCAAGTTCACCTACGACGAGCCGGTGACGGTCGTCCTGACGACGCTCGATCCCGTCGACATCGAAACGCTCAACTTCTATCCGACACGCAGCGACGTGACGGTGACGCTGAGCGGGCGCACGGCAACGTTCACGATCCCAGTCGACGATGAGGGCGTGGATCTGTGGGTCGAGATCAACGACGACCGCCAGAACGTTCTGCACCTGATCGCGCAGCCACCGCTAGACGAGGTGTTGACGCTTGATGGAAACGGAGACGTGCAGTCGACCAACTGGACATCGATCGGTCCGAAATCGGTGAGCAACGTCAACACTGGAACGAACGTCATCACCACGTCGTCGGCGCACGGGTGGAGCGTCGGGCAAAAGGTCCACTACTACACGACCGGCACCTATCCAGCTGATGCGATCGGCTCGTTGAATGCGCTCGACATCTACTACGTCAAGACGGCTCCTGCCGCGAATACGCTGACGCTGGCGCGAACGTCTGGCGGTGCCGAGATCGACTTCACGAGCGCTGGTTCCGGCACGCACACGATCAGCACAGCCAGCTACAGCAGCACGACGCACGCGCTCTACTTCGGTCCAGGCGAGCACCGAATCGGCATGCTGTTCGATCTCGGCGACGATGTCGAAGTCTACGCAGATCACGGGGCTGTCGTCATCGGATCGTTCGACGTGCGCAACGTTGACGGCGTGCTGATGCACGGTCCGGGAGTTATCGCCGGCACGTTCGCATCGACGCAGTCCGGTCAGCCGTTTGGCACGCTCATCGGCTACTCGATGATCTACGGATACGATTCGGTGTCGGCAAAGTTCGAGTTCGACAACCGCGTCGAGGGATTGACCTTCCTCGTGACGCCTGGGCTGTTCAACTTCTACGGGATCTGGTCGTGCCGATACATCCAGGTCATCAGTCCGTGGGAAGCGAACACGGACGGTTTCAGCATCCTGCGGAAGGCATCCGACGATCTTCGGGCCGAGGTGTTTCGCTGCTACAGCTACCTCGGCGATGACGCGACGCACCTTGAGAACCCGATCGGGACGGTGTCCTTCGCCAAGTCGTTCTTCATCCAGTCTGCGAACGGGTCGCCGTTCCTGCTGTCCTACACGAAGAAGCTGGTCAGTGGCGACTACACGCAAACGATCTCCGACTGCCACGCGATGACGCTCGCCGGCCCCGATCCTGACGGGTTCGAGGAGTGGCCATATCGAGGGTTCACGTCGATCGTGAAGTCGTGGACTGACGCGAATGATGTTGGCGAGATCGGCCCCCCGGAGACGACGTTCACGAACCTGCAAGTGTGGGGGCCGTTGCAGTCGCGATTCGCCTCGATCCAGAGCCTTCCTTACGAGTTCGTAGGCCCCGCCACCGGCCGTGGCACCGCGAGCGGGTTGGTGTTCAACGACTGCGTCGTCCACGAGACGCCAGGACAGATCAGCACCATCGACGGCCTCGACGCGAAGAACTACCCCGTTGGGTTCACCATCAACCGGATGACCATCGGCGGCGTTCCGGTGGGAGCTCGCAACTTCGACGACTTCTTTTCGGTGGGCGAGGTGGCGGTGAACGTCATCGTAGACGGAAAGGCGATCGCATGACCAACGTCGACATCTGCAACATGGCGCTCAGCCTCATCGGCGAGGCTCCGACGCTGACCAGCATCACGCTTCCGGCTGGAAGTCCGCATGCTGCGTTGTGCGCCTTGTGGTTCCCGAAGGCTCGAGAACAGGCGCTTTCGGCTCACGACTGGACATTCGCGTCGGCACGCGCCGAGCTGTCGCATGTTCGGCTGGCGGTGTCGTCGGTCAATGTCGGGGCCAACACGATCACGACCTCGGTCGCGCATGGGCTGAGCACCAACATGGTTGTTCGGTTGGTGATCGTGAGCGGGACGCTTCCATCGCCGTTCGAGGAGGACACGGACTACTATGCGATCGTCGTCGGCAATCCAACGGCGCTGCTGCTGACGGACGAGGTTGACGGGACGTTTATCGACATCACGACCGCAGGAACCGGGACGTGGGTGGTAGAGAAGCGCAGCGATCGCAGCGACTGGGACTACGCCTACGCTGCGCCGACGGACATGTTGCGGCCGTTGCGGGTGATGCCGCACGACACCAGCGACGAGGACTTCCCGAACAGTCCGTCGATCTACTGGCCGTCGTCTGGACAGGTGCCGACAATTCGTGGCGGATTCATCTCGCCGCCACTGTGGATGCACGGCAACGCCGATCCGCTGGTGCAGTTCAAGCTGGCGCGCAACCCGGCCGGTGAGCAGGTGATCTACACCGATCAGGAGGACGCGGACCTTGCATACATCGCGTTCGACACGGAGCCGACTGGCTGGCCTCCGCTGTTCGAGCAGGCCGTGGTTTGGAAGCTGGCGGCCTACTTGGCCGGCGCGATCAAGCGGGACGTGAAGGATGTCGACCGCTGCGAAATGAACTTTCAGCGCGAGCTGGCTAGGGCTGCCGCGCAGGATTCGCGCTCGGCGCACGTTCCGATTCCGAAGTCCTTCCCGTGGGATCGGTGATGGCTCAGCGCAGCTATACGCTTTCGTTCAGCGGCGGCGAGGTGAGCCCGCTGATGAAGGGTCGCATCGACGACGTGACGTATCGGAGCGGCTTCGCGCACGGTAGGAACGGCGTGTGCCTGCCGACTGGCGCGTGGAAGAAGCGCGGCGGGCTCAAGTGGGTCAACTCGGCTCGGCATGCCGACAAGGTGTCGAGGCTGATGCGGTTCGTCTACGGCAACGAGGACGGATACGCGATGGAGTGGGGCGAAGGAACCGTGCGGTTTCACGCCGACGGGTCGACGCTCGTTTATGCGACGCCGAGAGTGGTGGCGAGCTACGACATCACGGCCAATACGATCACCTTCACCGAAGCGCATGGCTTCAGCGCCGGAGACCTGATCCGGTTCACGCACAAGGGGACTTATCCGACGTGGATCTCGTCGACAGGCACCTACTACGTTCTCGTTTCGTCGACGACGGCAATCCAGATTGAGGCGACACTTGGCGGCGGTGCTATCGACCTGACCGGCGTTACCGCTGTCGACGAGACGCAGGCATGGCTGGTCAGCGAACTGCCTCGCGTCTACGTGGCGAGCGTTACGGCCTCGAGCTCTGCAACGCCGACGTTCACGTTTGGGGCGGCGCACAACTTCGTGGCTGGCGACGAGGTGACGCTGACTGGCAGCTTGCCGCCGGAGTTCAGCACTGGCACGGTCTACTACGCCATTGCGCCATCAACCACGACGCTACGGCTGGCGACGACGAAAGCGAACGCCTTGGCTGGGACGTCGATAGCGTTCACTGGCGGCAATACGCCGCAGTTCCACTACAGCTACCGATACGGCGATGTCGTCTATTGGACGGGTGCGATCGGGGCCGGCACGTCGAGCCGCGTGTTCTGGTCGGACGGTGACGAGCAGCAGAACACGCCGCCGCCGTCTGCGCCGTGGAACCAGATGCCGCGCGACGGCACGTTTGAGATCGCGCACGGCTTCGACGAGGACGAGCTGCGAGACATCACGTATTCGCAGTCGTTCGACGTGTTCGCGTATGCATCACAGGCAGGGCAGCCTTTTGAGCTGCGGCGTGAGCTAGCCGAGTTCCCGAGCGGATCGCACGCAACGCAGGACGTGTATCGGTGGGCGCTCAAGCCGGCCGTGCTGTCGCAGTCGATCGAGCCTCCGACGAACGTCCAGAACGATCCCGACTTCGGCGACTATCACACCTTCTCCATCACGGCCGGGTCGGGCCAGTTCACGGTAGACGGCGCGGCGCCTGGCGGACCGATCTCGGTAGTGCCTGGCGACACGGTGTATCTGGAGTTGACGAACGGAAGCGGTTCGGCCGTTACGGGCATCGCCGGGAGCCCCGGGTTCTACATGGTGTCGGATTTCGTCTCTCCGAACCTGATTCGGCTGCGCAGGATCGACGGCAATGCCGAGGTGAGCAACTCGTCTGGTGCAACTCAGACAGGCGTTTTCCGCATTGCGCCGTTCTCATCGAATCCGATCGAGGTCTACAAGATCACGTCGATTGGGCGCAACGGAGAGGAAAGCGAGCCGACTGGCGAGTATTCGACTGGCAACAACCTCGAGGTCACCGGAAGCGCCAACGTGCTTTCGTGGACGGCCGCGACTGGGGCGGTGCGCTATCGCGTGTATCGCAAGGTGCAGGATTCGCTTTTCGGCTTCATCGGCGAGACGGAGAACACGACGTTCACGGACGACAACGTGCCGGTTGGCGACTTGAGCTTGACGCCGCCGATTCAGGACGACGAGCTTGCGGTGACCGCCGACGACTACCCTGCGGCGGTTGGGCACTTCCAGCAGCGGCGGTTCTACGGCGGCACGGTGAATGCCGCTCAACGAGCTTGGGCCAGTCGAGTTGGAACGGATGGGACGTTTACCTCTCATCGGCCGGTGCAGCCCGACGACCGCCTGCGATTCGACGTGGCAGCCTACGAGCGATCGCTGATCCGGCACTTTGTGCCGATGGCCCACCTGTTCGTGCTGACCAGCAGCAGCGAGTTCCGCGTCTCGGCCGTCAACGACGATAGCCTGACGCCGGACAGCCTGAGCATCAGGCCGCTGAGTCACATCGGATCGACGACGGTGCGGCCAATCGCAGCCAACAGCAACATCTTGTTCGTTGGGCTTGACCAGCACATCTACGAGATGAACCCGCAGCAGTCGCAGGTGGTGCCGCCAGCCGACATCTCGGCGCGGGCAACGCACCTGTTCGACGGCGTGACGGTGGTCGACAGCGCGCAGCAGAAGAGCCCCGTCCCGATTGAGTGGTATGTCCTGAGCAACGGGCTTCTGCTCGGCATGACCTACATGCCCGATCAGAACATCAGGGCATGGCACGTCCACGACACTGACGGCGAGTTTGAGAGCGTATGCACGGTGCCGGAGGGCGGGCAGGACCGGCTTTACGCGATCGTCAAGCGCACGATCGACGGCGGAACGGTGCGATACGTCGAGCGGCTTGAGTCGATCGACACGCCGGACGCACTCGAGGACTGGCCGCTATTCGATGCGTTCGTGACCTACGACGGGACGGCGACAACCTCGATCACCGGGCTCGATCACCTGGAAGGGGAAAGCATCTATGCGATGGCGGATGGTGAGGTTGTTGGTCCTTTCACGGTGGCGAGCGGCGCTATCACGCTCGACGAATCGGCCTCGCTGGTGCATGCGGGCTTGTCCTACACGGCGCGTCTCCGCACACTTCCGCCCGTGATGCAGTTCGACGCATTCGGTCAGGGCCGCGAAAAGAACGCTATCGAGGCGTGGGTTCGCGTCGTGGACTCGGCGCAGTTCAAGGCGCGCACCTACGACGAGATGACCGAAGCCGACTTCCCCAGCACTGAGTATGACGTGCCGGGGCTGGCCGATGATGCGATGACGGACTACTCCGTGGTCAAGGTGCCGCTGTCTGGCTCGTGGAATCAGGACGGGCAGATTGAGATCGTGAGCGATCAGCCGTTGCCGCTGACGGTGGTGTCGCTGACGCTGAACACGCAAGGGGGTGGATGATGGCCGTCGATCCGTATGCAACCGGGGCAGTCGCCACCGATGGGGCCATCAACTACGGTGGCGGTTCCGGATACGGTGGACTGGCAACGGCAGGTTTGGTTTTGTCGATCGGCGGCTCCGTCATGGGGGCGATCGGCACCTACTACAGCCTCTACGGCCAGCGCAACCAGCTCAAGGAGCAGGCGTTGAACGCCGAGTTCCAGGCGACGCAGAGCGCGATTGCAGCCCGTGCCGCGACCCTGAAAGCATCGCAGATCATCAAGGCCGGGCGCATGGAGTTCGCGATTCGCGGGCTTGTGGAGGCGCAGGACATCGGCGCGACGCGGGCGAACGCAGCGGCGCGCGGCGTAGTGGTCGGGCAAGGATCGGCCGGCGAGCTCGAAAAGAGCCAGCGCCTTGCGGCCGAACTCGACAAGCGCACCTTGCGCACGAACTCGGAGCGCGCGGCGGCGGCGGCTCGAGAACGCGGCTCCAACCTCGGCGCGGAAAGCCTGCTGGCTAGGGCTTCGGCTTCGAACCTGCGGGCTTCGGCATCGTCGGTCAACCCTGCCCTAGGTGCGGCTGGCAGCGCGCTTGGGTCGGCTGGGTCGGTGCTGGGGCAATGGGCGAACTACTACGGGCGGCGGTGATGATGCACGTCGAGCCACATAACGACCTTCGCCAGCACGTCTGGAACGGTGACCCGTGCCCGTGCATGCCGCGTGAAGTCGACGGCGTGGTGATCCACAACAGCTACGACGGCCGCGAGGTCGGCGAGGTCATCATGCGGCTGATTGGGGTGTTCGCCGATGCTGTCGGCGACGACCACGAATGGTCCGACACACAGCGCCAAGCGGTCGAGCATGCCGAGTCGATCGTGGCGCTCCACTGGCCGAACGCACTGGACAGGTGATGTGATGGTAATGCGACTTCTCCCGCAGGTGCAGCAGGACCCGCAACGCTCGCCGGCTGGGCAGGTGCAGGGCCAGGTCACGCCGATGCGCGACGCGACGGGATCGCAGATCGCGGACATCGGCGAGGGCATGGTCAACCTCGGCCAGAACGTGACGAAGGTTGCGGATCTCTACCAGGATCAACTGGACCTCGCGCGGTCGGCGCAGAGCGAGAACCGACTACGCGACGTGCTTCGCGAGCAGTTGGAAGCCCCTGGCACCGGATACTTCAACACCGTCGGCGAGGACGCCGTGGCGAAGCGCAAGCCGGCGTTCGATAAGATCGAGGCGGCGCGGCGCAGCATCGAATCGAGCCTCGACAACGAAGCGCAGAAGGCCAACTTTCGGCAGCAGGCCGACCGGATGCTTTCGACGGTCAAGACGCTCGCCGATCGGCACCAGCAGGAGGAAGTGCGCTCGTTCCGCATCGGCCAGCTTTCGGCCCGCGCCGCGAACAGCATCGACGAAGCCGCGAAGCTCGTTGGCACCGATCAGGGCGAAGTCGCCAAGCTGTCGGCGTTGCGAGACATCGAGGAACGTGGCGCGCTTCTCGGGTGGAGCGATGAGCAGATCCATGCCGAGAACATGAAGGCGACGACGGCGCTGCACGATGGCGTGGTGCGCGGGCTGGTGCGGATGGGGCGCGGGTCGGCTGCGTCGGCATACCTTGATGGCAACATCGGCGAGGTCTTGGCGGATCACGCCAGCGACCTTCGCGGGCTCGTGCAGCGTGCGGCGATCACCGAGCAGTCGGAGTCGGTTTCTATCGCGGCGCAGCAACAGGCCACGGAAGAGTTCTCCAAGGCGTTCATGGCGCGCGAAGGCGTGGCGGCGCCGACCGCGACAGACATCGAATCGACGTGGCAGCGCGCGGCCGAGATCATCCGCAGAAACGACAAGCTGCCTGTCGAAGTCCGTGACAAGGCGCTTGATCGCCTCGACGCCGACTACAAGCAAGTCAAGGTGAACGAGGCCAGGATGGGCAACGCCGCGATGGAGTCGGCAACGCAGTGGTTGCTGGCGAATCCGCTCGCTGGCCCGTCGCAGCTTCCCGACGAGATTGCGCAGGCGGTCGACAGTGCTGGTGCTCGCGGCGAGTTGAACGCATGGGCCAACAGCGGCAAGCGATACTCGTCGGACCCGATCGTGGCGTCTGGCGTGCTGTCGATTCCCGACGAGACGTTGCGCAACACGCAGACCGATGTCTTGGTGCGGCAGTTCCGCGGCCGTCTGGACGATCAGGACTTCAAGCTTCTTCTGACGCGCCAACGGCAGGCGCTTGGCGCGGCCAGCAAGAACGACGAATTGGCGATCAGCCGCGCGAAGCTCATCGAAGAATCGTTCCGCACGCTCAAGGGCATCGACCTGTCCGCATCGAAGCTCACCGAGGACCAAGCCAAGGCCGAGTCGGTCTACCGGCGCAACGTGCAGAAGCGCATCGACCTCGAGCCAGCAACCAAGGAAGTCACTCCGCAGAGGTTGCAGGAGATCCTCGATGAAGTGGCGCTTGACACGGTGAAGGTCGACGATTTCGCGTCTGACACGGTGACGAATAGCGCTCTGTTGAGCGACGCCGATCGCGCCGATGCCTACGTCACCGTCGGGGATCAGATCGTCTACCTTCGCCAGATCGATGAACTCGATCGGAAGCGATACATCGAAAAGCTGACCCGGAGGGGCAGGCCAGTGACGGAGGCCGAGATTGCGAGGCTGTGGACGATCGATCCGGAACGGAAGAAGTGAGCCATGACTGACATCGCCATCGGTGCGCCGCAGCGCGACCGTCTCGACGACCTGATGGATGCGGAAGCGCAGCGGAAGCAAGGTCCGCAGCCGCTCGCGCCGCAGAGGGACAGGCTCGATGACCTGTTGGACGCCGAGGCAGCCAAGAGCAACCAGCTACTCGTCGAATCGTTCAACGTCGCGGTCAAGTCTGACCCGCGCAGGGCGCGCGAGGCCGACCGCTACGCTCGCGAACTCGGCCTGCCGGTTGGCGTTGCCGAACGAAAGCTGGAAGAAGTCGCGGCGATCGTGGCGCGTCGCAACTTCGACGGCGAGCGGTTGGCCGCGCTCAACCCGACATTGGCGCAGCAGCTTCGCGATCCTGTGTTCGCGCGCATGGCGCACGACGACATCGGAAACCTGTCGATCTACGAGCGCGCGTCGCGGGCGGCGGCTGTTGGTCGGTTGACGGTGGAGCGCGGACGGGTGGCTTCGCGTGCGTGGTTCGGGAACGACCCTGCGGACATGCGCCGGCTTGCTGAGATCAACGAGCAGATCCGCGTAACCAACCCAGGAAGCGGATGGGTGCAGAGCGTTGCCGAGCAAGTAGGGCTGATGGCCGAAGTGGGATCGCGTGCCGTCATCACCGGGGCGGCTGCGGCTACGGCGGTAGGGATCGCCGGCCAGCTTGGTCCCCAGGTCGCGATACCCGAGGAACTGTTGACGGTCCCGGCTGCCTTTGGCGCTGGCGTCACGGCATCGTTTGTCACCGACTTCGCTCGCATCAACGTCGGCAACTCTTACGCCGGCCTGATCGAGAGAGGCGTTCCGAGATCGACAGCGCAGATTGCCTCGCTAGCCGAAGGCGCGGTCAACACGGCCCTCGACATCAGCGGCGTCAAGCTGTTGGCGGCCCCGTTCCGTGCGGCTCTGACGAAGGGCGCGGCGAAGGTCATCATGGATGGCGCTGCAAAGCCGACGGTGGGTACCGCAGCGGTCAAGGCGGCGATCGAATACGCCAAGGGTGCCGGTGGCGAGATCGGCACCGAGGCGTTGCAGGAGATCGTCAGCATCACCAGCGAGACGCTTGCCACTGGAGAGTTTGAAGGCGTCGAATCGTCGGCGAAGCGCGTCGGCGAGGTGGCGTTGCGGACGGCGCAGGCGATGTCGCTGCTGGCCGCTCCCGGCCCGGTGCTCAACTTCGCCACCACCGCGAGCCGCGTGCGTGAGGCGCAAGAGCAGCAGAAGCACCTTGCCGCCCGTATGGAAGCCACGAAGTCGGGCAAGCTGCACGCCGACAACCCTGCGCAGTTCCAGCGCGTTGTCGACGAGCAGAGCCAAGGTGAGACGGTCTACATCAACGGCCAGACGATGGCCGACGTGCTGGCGCAGCAGGACGAGGAACAGGCCAAGGCAAGCCCCGACGTGATCCAGAAGCGGCTTGTTGAGCGCATGTCGCCTGACCTGCGCGAGCGGCTGTCCGAGGCAATCACGCGCAAGGGCGACTTGCAGATGTCGATGGGCGAGTTCCTGACGGCCTTCGGCAACACGCCGGAGGGCGCGGCTCTGCAAGAGCACGTTCGCGTGAACGACCCCGAGGCGATGACCGCTGCCGAAGCCGCCAAGGTCGACATCGAGGCGATGGCGAAGGACGCCGAGAAGCAGGTGGCCGACCAGCAGAAGGCGGCCGAGCAGTGGACGGCCGAGGCGCAGGCGGTGGAGTCAAGCGTCTACGAGCAGCTCGTCGCCACCGGCCGCGTCAAGGCGCGCGAAGCCAAGGTTAACGCGACGACGTGGCGCAAGTTCGTCGAGACGCAGGCCGAGCGCATCGGCGAGACGCCGAAGCAGTTCGCGGACAGATACGCTCTGTCGGTGAAGGCGGGCGAGGTCGAAGGCGAGGCGTTGTCGCAGGACGGCAGCACGGTGCGCGGCGGCTTCCAGTGGAACGACGGCCGGCCGCTGATCGTGCTAACGAAGGACATGAATGCGTCGACGTTCACGCACGAGTCGGCGCATGCGTTCCTGACGATCTTCGCCGACATGGCGACGCAGAAGGTGCATCCTGGCATCGTCGACGACTTCCAGAAGTTGCTGGACTGGTTCGGCGTGAAGGATGTGAAGGAATGGAACGCCAAGAGCCTTGACGAGCAGCGGGCCAGCCACGAGCGGTTTGCACGCGAGTTCGAGGCGATGTTGTGGGAGGGCAAGGAGCCAGCGCCTCGGCTCAAGAAGCTGTTCGCGAGCCTGATGCGGTTCATGCGCCGCGTCTACGAGTCGCTGCAAGAGATCGCCGGTATCGAGCGGGCACCGGACGACGTGCGCGCCGTGATGGAGCGGATGTTGGCGAGCGAGCAGGAAGTGCAGATCGCGCAGGCCATTCGCGGCGCGGTGCCGATGTTCCAGACGCAGGAGGAATCGGGCCTCGACGACGCGGCGTGGGCGAAGCACCAGGAGCAGCAGAAGGCGGCGGACGAAGCCGCGATCGACGATGTGCAGCGCGCGGACCTGAGGACGATGCGCTGGCTGTCGAACGCCAAGGCCGGCAAGCTGCGAGAGATCCAGAGGGAAGCCGAGCGCGTTCGCGAAGGAGAGCGCATCAAGGTCGCGAAGGAAGTCGAGCAGCAGCCAGTGTATCGGGCGATGCGGTGGCTCAAGACCGGCGAGATGGTCGCGGCCGACGGCACCAAGACGAGCACCGAAGGCGTCCACAAGATGGCGACCGCGATGGTGCCCGAGGACCAACGCGACAGCTTGCGCGGGATGACGGTCGCCGATGGCCTCGCGCCCGACGACGTGGCGTCAGTGTTCGGCTTCCCGTCCGGCGAGACGATGATCCGCGAACTGGTGGCGGCCAAGCCGCTGCAAGAGGCCATCGACGAGCGCACCGACGCCGTGATGATGGAGAAGCACACGGACTTGGTGGACCCGCGCAAGCGTGACCTGACGATCGAGCGGGCGCTGCACAACGAGACGCGGCGGCGGTTCGTGGCCGGCGAGCTGTCGGCGCTGATGAAGGCGCAGCAGCCGTTGCGCGTCACGATGGCGGCGGCGAAGAAGGCTGCCGAAGTGGCGATCGGCAACAAGCGCGTCGCCGAGATCAACCCGAAGGCGTTCACGATGGCGGCGCGGCGGTTGAGCCAGCAGGCGGTCGACGCGCAGAAGGCTGGCGACATCCCCGGCGCGATCGAGGCCAAGCGGCGGCAACTGGTGCAGGAGCACATGGCGCTGCTGGCGATCGACGCGCAAGCCGAGATCAAGAAGGCCGTGGCGTTGCACGGTCGCGACGGATTCGGCAAGAGCGACAAGGACGTGTCGAAGTCGCGGGACATCGACTACGTGCTGGCGGGGCGTGCGCTGGGCGCTGCGTTCGGCCTGCGCGAGCCGATCGCCGACGGGCAGGAGCGCGAGCTTGTTGACCGCGCAAGGGCCGATCTTCGCACGAAGCGGCCCGACATCGCCAACCGGCTTGACAAGATGCTGGCGCTGGCTGCCAACGGCCTCGACTACAAGAAGGTGGCGCTTTCGCTGTTCCGCGAGGTGTCGGACCTGTCGCGGCAACTGTGGGACGGGGCGCGCGATGCCAAGCAACTGCTGGCCGACGAGAAGAAGCGCAAGGTCGGCGAGGCGGTGGGCGCGCTGGCTGGGCAGGTCGGTTCGCTGCCGCCGACGCATGACACCAAGTCGCTCGAATCGGGCGGCTACGTTCCGCCGTGGCGTCGCGTGGTGCTCGCCGGCTGGGACATGATCGCCTCGACGAAGCGCATGGAGCACGTCGCTTGGTGGCTCGACGGCAACAAGATCGGACCGTTTGCGAAGTTCATCGTCCAGCCGATCATGCGCGCGATAAACGGCAAGGCGGCCGAGAAGGCGCGGCTGGTGAAGCGGCTGCACGGCGCGCTGGAGACGGTGCGCGAGGCGGCTGGCGCGAAGTGGCTCGGCCGCATCCACTCGAAGGAACTCGACTACACGTTCGAGAACAAGGCGACCTTGCTGCGGGCGATCGCTACCACCGGCACCGACAGCGGCGCGCGGAAGCTGCTGCTGGGCGAGAAGGGCAAGAACGGTCGCACGCTCGGCGATCTAGTCACTGACCCGGAGACGGGCGAGCAGACGCTCGACACGTCGCGATGGGATCGGTTCATCGCGTCGAAGTGGGAGGATGGCACACTCAACAAGGCCGACGCCGAGTTCCTGACCTACATCTGGGGCGAGTTCCGCGAACTGCTGCCGCGTGCGCAGGCGGTCCACAAGACGAGCAGCGGGCACGAATACGGGGTGCTCGAGGAGCGCAAGATCGTGACGCCGTTCGGGACGCTCGACGGCGGCTACGTGCCGGTGCGCGCCGACTACGACCGCGCGAAGGGCACCAAGAACTACCTCGACATGGACGAGATGACGCAGAACCGCGAGAACATCGCATACAGCGTCTCGCCGTCGAAGAGCTTCTCGATGGAGCGCAACGAGAACTACCTGCAACCGCTGCAACTCGACCTCGGCAAGCTGCTGGCGCACTTGGATGAGGAGTTGAACTACATCCACCTGGAACTGCCGACGCGCGACGTGGCCGCGATCCTCAACGGCAGCATGGAAGTGCAGAACGCCGACGGCACGACCAGCAGCGTCAAGATGAACGACGTCCTCGACTCCTACGATCGCGCGATCATGCCGAACGTGGTGCGGCCGTGGCTTGAAAACGTCGCCTTGCAGCGCACGAGCCGGCGCGGCGGGTGGAAGGGCATCGACGCGGGCGCGCGGTTCCTGCGGTCGGTGTCGTCGATCGCGCGGCTCGGCTTCAACCTGACGAACTCGCTCTTGCAGGCAACCGGCATCTCGGTCGGCGCTTCGGGCGTTCCCGGCCGGTTCACGTGGGGCGCGCTCAACCTCGTGCGCAAGGGGCCGTTGGCCGCTTACCGCGACATGATCGAGCAGAGCGAGTCGATGCGGCGCAAATACGACGCCGAGACGATCAAGACGCAGCAGGCCATCGAGCGCATGACGCTTGGACCGGTCAGGAGCGGCATCAAGAAGGCGCAGCAGGTGACGGCGTATTGGGCGTTCTACCTCACGCGGGCAACGCAGGCGCTCGCCGATGTCGTGACCTGGCAGGCGGCGAAGGCGCACGCCGAGGCCGGCGGCGCGAGCGTCGAGGAATCCATCCAAGCGGCCGACGGGGCCGTGCGGCGAACGCAGGGCGGCAACAACGCCGAGGACTTGGCGCGGTTTGAGGTGCAGACGCCGGCCATCCAACTGCTGTTCCAGTTCCAGAACTACGGCAACACGATCCTGAACAACGTGATGGCGTCGCGCACGAAGGGATCAACGCTGTTCTTCGCCGTGCTGCTGCCGGTGATTGCCGAGGCCATGCTGCGGGCAGCCGCGCGACCGCCCGAGGACGACGACGGCGATGGCATCATCGACGAGATGGCCGCGAACTTCGGATCGACCGCCGCGCGCAACGTCGCCGGCATGGTCCCACTGTTCGGCCCGCTGGGGCTGTCGCTGATGGAAAGCGAGGGCTCGCGAGTTCAGGACGCGCCGGCCGTGTCGACGCTCAAGGACACGGTCGCCGGGCTGTTCGAGCTTGCGCAGTCCTTCGGGGGCGACGAGATCACGCCGGCCGACGCCCGGAAGATCGCCGTGGTTTTCGCTTGGCTCGGCCTGCCGGTGGCGGCTCCGACGCGGCTGGTGCAGGACTTGACTGGGACGGCTCGGTGAGACGCTCGGCCCTCTTGTGCAGCAGCCGCTGAACGCAGCTAGCGACGACATCGGCTTCCCTGGTGAGCAGATACCTCTCCGGGTTCTCATCGCCGTGGACAATCCTTGAATCGATCTTTAGCCATCCCTCCTGCTTGTTCTCCCAGTCCCCAGGGACCGCCACGAAAACACTTCTCACGAAGGATTTGCTGGCGTGGCAAAGCCCATCCGAGTCCTGGGCTTGCGACACCACGAAGCCGTGATCGACAACCTCGACCCTGATGAGAAAGCGGCGCTTCTTGGTAGTCATGGCGAACAGCACTTTTAGCGACCGCTCGGATGATCGCCGCGTGAAATCCGCCGAATGGCGCTTGCATCCGCGCCTAATCTTGGCTACACGTTCGGGGGTCAAGCCGCGTGAGAAACCTCCATGAACAACTGCTTTGCTCCGCTCTGTCAGTGGAAGGCAACCGGGATTTCACCCCGGAAACGCGGGTTCGATTCCCGCGCGGAGTGCCAGAACTACGGCCCGGATCGCGCAAGCGTCGCCGGGTGTTGCTGTGCCGAGAATCCGGACCGACCCGTGGGGGATTGTCGGTCTGAGTGGTTTCCGTGGATTGACACCTGGACAGCCGGCACAGTGACGACCAGAAGCGCCGCGAGCCCCACCGCGGCGCAGTCCGTTTTCGCGAGTCGCCCCGATGGGACGGACGGTCCCGAGGGCCGGGGCGGCTCGCACTTTCTTCGCGCGCTCGTTCCACCGCCGGCCATGAACAAGCCGGCAGGGCGTCCCCGCTCGTCTGTGAAAGCCTGTGGCCCGCAGCACCTCGACGACCGCGACGGCGCGGAGTTGTAAAGCATGGGAACGGGCGCGCACTTCATCTTCGGTCGGCGTGTCGCCGGCCAACGTTTCGCAGCGGTTGCGGCTCAACCTACCCTGAACGGGGGAAGTCTCGGCCTGCATGGGCCGTTGCGTGGCGTGGTGCGCTCGCCCTTCGATAAGGCGGGCGCGCCTTCTTACCTTGGCTGGTCGGAGAGTGAGACTCTGAGCCAGTCGCGGCGGCGGGAGGGCGAGAAACCCGTCGCCGCATTTTCGCACACCCTTGGCGAGCCGGAGCGCGCATGACTCCTTCATCCCGGAATGCGCGTCCCCATGTCTTCCCGCGCTCCGCGCTCCGGCTTGCCGAGACCTTTCCCACAACATCAACCTAGAACGACCATGAACACCGAGCAGCTCGCCCCTGCATCCGATTACGCCAAGTTCCTCGCCGCCAAGCAACGCACCGACAAGCCGACTGGTTTCGAGCCTTACGACGACCTTCGCGGGTCGATGCTGTTCCCGTTCCAGAAGGCCATCGTGCAATGGGCTTGCCGACGTGGCCGCGCCGCGATCTTTGCTGACTGTGGCCTTGGCAAGACGGGCATGCAGCTGACGTGGGCCGACCAAGTTGTTGCGCAAACCAATCGGAAGGTGCTGATCCTCGCGCCTCTCGCCGTGGCTGCGCAGACGAAGCGCGAGGCCGAGAAGTTCTGCATCCCCGGCGTCGGCGTTGTGCGATCGCAGGAGGAATGCACGCCGTTCGCCATCTGCATCGCGAACTACGAGATGCTGCCGCACTTCGACCCGGCGCAGTTCGTCGGCGTCGTGTTGGACGAGTCGTCGATCATCAAGAACTTCACCGGCTCGACGCGAAACGCGATCATCGAAGCATTCTCGCAAACGCCGTATCGGCTCGCATGCACGGCGACGCCTGCGCCGAACGACTACATGGAGCTTGGCAACCATGCTGAGTTCGTCGGCGCGATGACGCGCACCGAGATGCTTTCGATGTTCTTCTGCCACGACGGCGGCGACACGTCGCAATGGCGGTTGAAGGGTCACGCCGAAGCGGACTTCTGGCGCTGGATCTGTTCGTGGGCCGTGATGATGCGCAAGCCGAGCGACATCGGGTTTAGCGACGACGGGTTCGACCTGCCGCCGATCCACTTCCACGAGCACTTGGTGAAGGCCGACCCGCTCAAGGCCGGGGTGCTGTTCGATGTCGATAGCCCGTCGATGGACGATCGGCGCAAGGCGCGCAAGGCCAGCATCGGCGATCGCGTGGCCGCTGCCGCGAAGCTGGCGAACGGCGATCAATGGATCTTCTGGTGCGGCCTCAACGACGAGCAGGACCGGCTAGCCAAGGCGTTCGGCGATCTTTGCTTCTCTGTCCAGGGTTCGGACAAGAACGAGGACAAGGAAGATCGGTTGATGCGCTGGCTTGCCGGCGAGCGACCGATCATGGTCAGCAAGATCAGCCTGTTCGGGTTCGGCATCAACATGCAGAACTGCCGCAACATGGCATTCGTCGGCCTGTCGGACAGCTACGAGGCCCTCTACCAAGCCGTGCGCCGGTGCTGGCGGTTCGGCCAGAAGCGCGACGTTGGCGTCCACATCATCACCGCCACGACCGAAGGCGCGGTGCTCGACAACGTGAAGCGCAAGGAACGCGACGCCGAGGCCATGGCGGCGAACATGGTCGAACACATGGCGGACATCACCAAGGCAGAGATCAAGGGAACGAGCAGGACCATGACCAACTACGAGGAAAAGACCGTTTCGGAAGGCGACTGGACCATGCACCTCGGCGATTGCGTCGAGCGGATTCGCGAGATCGCCAGTGACAGCGTTGGGTTCTCGGTGTTCTCGCCGCCGTTCGCGTCGCTCTACACCTACAGCGCGAGCGACCGCGACATGGGCAACTGCGCCGACGATGCACAGTTCGCGGAGCACTTCTCGCACCTCGTGCCCGATCTGTTCCGCGTGACGAAGCCGGGGCGGCTGCTGTCGTTCCACTGCATGAACCTGCCGACGAGCAAGGCGCGCGATGGTGTGATCGGCATTCGCGACTTCCGCGGCGAGTTGATCCGGATCTTCGCTGCGGCCGGGTGGATCTTCCACAGCGAGGTATGCATCTGGAAAGACCCGGTGACGGCGATGCAACGCACGAAGGCGCTCGGGCTGCTGCACAAGCAACTCAAGAAGGACTCGTGCATGAGCCGGCAGGGCATCCCCGACTACCTCGTGACGATGCGCAAGCCGGGCGACAACCCCGACCCGGTGACGAACACGAACGAGACGTTCCCCGTCAGCGAGTGGCAGAACTACGCCAGCCCGGTGTGGATGGACATCAACCCGAGCGACACGCTGCAAGGTGCCAGCGCCCGCGAGGACGCCGACGAGCGGCACATCTGCCCGCTACAGCTGGAAGTGATCCGCCGCGCGCTCCGGCTGTGGTCGAAGGAAGGCGACTTGGTGTTGTCGCCGTTCGCCGGCATCGGCAGCGAGGGTTACGAGGCCGTGAAGTGCGGGCGCAAGTTCGTCGGCTTCGAGTTGAAGCGCAGCTACTTCGATCAGGCGTGCGCGAATCTCCGCGTTGCTTCGCAGCAGAATCGGCAGCGCAGCCTGTTCGGAGCGGTATCGTGATGACCGTCGATGACGGTGACTACGCTCGCCTCACGGACAACGGCGTCCTTCGCACTGATCCGCCGGTCCGAGTTGAGCCATGCGGCGACTTCTTCGTTGGCGTGGCCGTCGGCACGATCCTGTCGTCGTTCGGCTGGCTGGCCCTGTGGTGGCTGTTGTGACGTTTCACTTTGAGCGCAAGGCCAAGGTTCACCTGGAGATCAGGGGCGCGATTGCCTGCGGCAAGGCGGTTCGGACCTCGGATCTTGGCTGGCGGGTGACGCGCGACCCGGCGAAGGTGACGTGCCCGAAGTGCGTCAAGATCGCCAAGGTGCAGCCGTGAAGGTCGCCGCCCTGTTCGTCGATCCTCGAGGTTCCTACGCCGGCCTGCCCGATGTGGATATGTGGGACGAGGCTCGAGACGCGAGGCTCTACGCTGGCCCGTGGCCGGTCGTGGCGCATCCGCCGTGCTCGAGGTGGTGTCGGCTGGCCGGGCTGGTCGAAGCGCGTTACGGCCACAAGCGCGGCGACGACGGTGGATGTTTCGCATCCGCCCTCGAGTCGGTGCGGCTGTGGGGCGGCGTTCTTGAGCACCCGGCCTATAGCGACGCATGGATCGCGTTCCGCCTGCCAGAGCCGAACCGCGGCGGCGGGTGGCAGCGCGGGCTCTGTGGTGGCTGGTCGTGCCACGTTGAGCAGGGGCGCTACGGTCATCCTGCGAAGAAGGCAACGTGGCTCTACGCCTTCGGGTGCGAGCTGCCAGGCATGCGCTGGGGCGGTCACCGATCGTCGCGTGCGGCGGCACTGGTCAGCTGGTGCGCGAACCGCAAGTCGCTCGAGATGGATGACCGCCCTCGAGTTGGGAAGAAGCAGGCCAGCAAGACGCCGCTCGAGTTCCGCGACGTGCTGCTGAACATGGCGCGCAGCGTGCGCAGGGCGGTGCAGCCGTGAACCTCATCACCGCCCCGTGCCGCCGCTGCGGCAAGCAGATCGCCACCGTCACGGCCGCGATGGGCCAGCGCGTCGAGCTCGAGCCTGGCGCTCCCGTCTACGAGCAGGCCAGCGACGGCGAGGGAGGGCGAGTGTGGCTCCGCGTCGGCGATCAAGTGATCGTGGCGGAGCACATTTGTCGAGGATCATCCATTGTCACGCCAAGGCCGTGACGGTAACGTGACGGCATGACTGGATACGTGAAGTTGTTCAGCGACATCCTCGCGTCCACCGTCTGGACCGAATCCAACTCCACACGACTCGTCTGGATCACGATGCTGGCGATGGCAAGTCGTGATGGCGACGTGATGGCATCCGTGCCGGGACTAGCCCACATGGCCCGCGTCACCGTCGAAGAATGCCAGGAGGCGCTCAATCGCCTTGCTGCTCCAGACGAGCATTCTCGCACCAAGGACCACGAAGGGCGTCGCATCGAAGCTATTGACGGTGGGTGGTTTATCCTCAACTACGAGAAGCATCGGGAGCGAATGACGCTGGACGATCGGCGCGAAAAGGACCGTCTCCGGCAGGAGCGTAAGCGCAAACGTGACGCGTCACGCCATGTCACGCTTGTCACGGAAAGTCACACTGAGTCACGATCCTCTTCTGCGTATGGTGTTGGAGATGGGGATGCCTCTGGATCTTCTGATCCGAAGAAGAGGCGCTCCGACGAACTACCCGATGGCTTCGCCGAGTTCTGGGAAGCCTACGACTACAAGAAGAAGCAGCCCGACGCGCTCAAGGCATGGCGCAAGATCAACCCTGACGAGGAACTGCGGGCCAAGATTGTCGCGCAGGCGAAAGCAACTAGGGTGGCGAATCCAGGGCGTGAGTTCTACGCCTACCCAGCTACGTGGCTGAACGGCGAGTGCTGGAACGACGAGATCGTGCCGCGCAGCGTTGGCGCACCAGCGATGCATCGTCCCGGCGTCCCGGTATCCCTCGACGCATCTGGCGTCCGCATCGCGCACCCGGAACGAATGCCCGTTCCCTACAACTCGCCGATGGGCGACTGCCACTGCGAGGCATGCAACGCAGCTAGATCACGGAGGACCGCCAAGTGACCGCGCAACCGACGGAAGAAGCCTGGGACCATGACCGTATGTGCCGCATCGCGCACTGCCGCGTCAACGCCGACCGCCGGCCTATTGCCGAAGTCGCGCGCGATCTCGGCGTCAGCGAAACGACGTTGGCGATCATGGTCGATCGTGGCCGCCACCTATCCGAGCAGTCGGTGGCGAAGAAGGCGAAACCGATGGCTTTGGTGCGCGCCGCCGATCGCGACGAGGAACAGCGCCGCAAGGACTTCGCCGAACAGATGCGGCAGCATCGGAAGGTGACGTCGTGACCATCCCAGCCCTTCACTGCGACGAAGCGAAGTTGCGCGCCTTGTGGGCCACCGACGCGACATGCACCGAGATCGGCAAGGCGATCGGCGCGAGCCGCACGTGGGTTTCAGCTCGTGCGAAGAAACTTGGACTGCCGCGCCGATCGGTGAGCACTGGCGCTTTGCCGGCGGCGAAGATCGCGCACGCTTACGTCGAGCTCGGGATGACCGCCGAAGAGATCCGCGACCAACTTCGCGCGCAGTTCCCGACGTTGGCGGCAACGACGGTGCGCCGAGTTCTCGAGCAGCGAGGTATCGCGATTCGTAAGGGGATCAGGCGCGGCCACGATGCCTACCTTGCCGAGTGCGTTCGCCTCTACCGATCCGGCATGTTCCATCGCGAGATCGCGGCGAAGCTCGGCTTGACGGTGAGCCAAGTCGGCCACCGTTGCCGTAGGATCTTGGGATCGGGCAAGCACGGAGGGCCGCGTCCACGCATCGACATTGAGAAGGCGATGAAGATGCGAGCGCAGGGTTTCACCACGAAGCAAGTCGCTGAGCAGTTCGGCGTTACGCGACAGGCGATCCACTACCACGAGCGTCGTCGGTCGGTGAGCGCATGAGCCGCCATCCGATCGGCACGCGAGTCGAGTTCACGCTGCCTCGCCCCGTTGCGTCATCGAAGAACCGCCGCCGGTTGTTCGCTCGCGGCAAGCGCGTGATGTCGATTCCTAGCGCGCAGGCCGTGGATGACGCCGCGATGATCCGAACGATGGCCACGATGTATCACGACATCGAGTTCGACGCCGATGACGCGCTGTCGCTGACGATCGAGCACCGCCTTGCAAGCGACTCAGTTCGCGTCGTGGTCGAGAAGATCGGCGAACTCCCGGCGCGCAACCGAGGAACGAAGCGCGACGCCCACGGCATGATCGAAACCATCGCCGACGCGCTGCAAGGCGTGCTGTATCCAGATGACCGCAACATCGACGCGACTACGGTGCGGCGGGTGCGGTCGTGACCTTCTTACCCGAGTCGAACCGAGGCGAGGCGACGCGAGGCGACGCGAGGCGAAGCGAAACGAAACGAGGTGACGCGACACGAAACGAGGTGAACCGATGCGACGCGAGGCGAAACGAAACGAAGCGCACATTTCGCTATCCACGACAAGCCACACAATCCGTGGCTTGTCGTCGATGACGATGCCGAACCGAAACGAGGCGAAACGAGACGACGCGACGCGAGGAGAGGCGAAACTAGCCGAGCCGAGACGAGACGATGCGAGCCGAAGCGAGCCGAGCCGAAACGAGACGAATCGAGCCAAACGAGACGAAACCTTTTCAACCACACGTAACCAGTAGGAGTTAGTCAGATGGTCCGAGTTGCAACGATCCACCTTGTGGGGCTGTCCCCGTTCTCCCCTTCGAAGGCTTACGACCCGAGCGTCGACCCGAAGGGTGAGAAGGAGAGCTCCGACGAATACGAGAAGCGAGTTTGGCGCAATCGCATCCACCGCGCCGAGGACGGCACCTGCATCATCCCGGCGATGATGATTCAGTTCATGATCCAGTGGACCGCTAAGCGCATGAACATGAAGATCCCCGGCAAGCGGAACGCGACCTACACGAAGCACTTCGAGGGCGGCGTTGCCGTCATCGAGGATGCTCGCATCGAAGGCACGCGATGGGACGCCGTGCGCGGCCAGTGGTTCAACCTCAACGCAGACGGCCGGCGCGGCGGCGGCACGCGCGTCTGGCGTTGCATGCCGATGATCGACAAGTGGCAAGTGACGTTCGACGTTCACTTGCTCGACGACGAGATTCCTTCGGACCTGTTCGAGCGCGTGGTGAAAGAGGGCGGTCAGTTCTGCGGCTTCGGTCGCTTCGCCCCTCGCCGCGGCGGCACGAACGGACGCTACACGGTCGAGTCCATCGACTGGTCCGACATGAAGGCGAAGTAAGAGCTATCACGAGTCGACTCGACGCGACACGATCCGAGACGAATCGACGCGATCCGAAGCGAGACGAGCCGAGACGAGCAGAAACGAGACGAGACGAGCAGAAACGAGACGAAACGCCCATTCGCCATCCTCGACGAGCGCCATGCGTGGCACTTGTCGTGGTTGACGAAGCGAAGCGAAGCGAAGCGAAGCGAACCGAAGCGAGGCGAACCGATACGAATCGACGCGAAACGAGACGCTAACTCAACCACACACGAGAGGAACAAAGCCATGACCGACCGACCGCTATTCAAGCAATCCGCTGAAACCGTCACCATCTGCAACCTGATGCGCAAGATGCGCGTCGGCGACGTGCTGACCTATGCCACGATGATGCGCGAGATCCGAACTCCCATCACGCGCGAGAAGCTGCAATCCGCTCTGACTACTGCGCAGCGTGCAATGCACCGCGACTGCTCGATGGTGTTCGGCACCATCCGCGGCGAGGGCGTGAAGCTACTCGATGCTATTGGCGTGATCGAGAAGAGCGACCAGCACGCGTTGCAGATGCGTCGCAAGGCGCGCAGGGCAACGTCGGAGCTCGCCACCGTGAACACATCCGACCTCAAGCCGGAGATCCAGGGCAAGCACTCGGCGCGACTAGCTGTATTTGCCGCTGTCGGCGGACTCTTCGATCCGACCCGCAAGCCGGCACTTCCCGACAACAGCGGCGGCAAGAGGATCGGTCAATGATACGCCTCAAGAACCACCATCCATCTCTCCCCTACCGCGGCTGGGTCCGCACCACCACGGACGCGGTGAGTCCACCGGACTCCGGGTGGTTGGATCAAGGGCACTTCCGGGTCGGTCGTGCCACCGGCCTCGACACTCGCATCGTCGATGTCTGGTGCGAGCTGATGCCTGGCGAGTCGCGCGAGCTCGATTTGCACAAGCCATCACCGTTGAGTGATCCGTCGCCGGTCGCGTCGTTGCCGCAGAACCTTGTTGAGCACTTCGGCGGCGACCTGTTCCCGCGATGCAACGGCGTTTCAATGGCTCCCGTGTCGATCCAGGTCGACGGCGCGGCGATCTTCGCGCACTTCCGATCCAAGATCGCAGCCGGCGCGGTGGACTTGTGGCTTTGGTGGTATCCAGAGCAGCCATGGTGCCACGGGGAAGCGATGCTGACACACAGCGATCCGACGAGCCCCGATATCGTGCGCGAGTTCTCCGAACATCGCATCACCTGGGGTGACGCGGCGGTGTTGCCGATTGCCAGTAGCACCATCGGGCTAGTGCTGCCAGAGCGCTCGACTCTTGCCGATGGTCAGGCGCACGCGGTGCCGCTGACGTTCATCTGGCACAGGCACATCAGGAATCCGATCGACCTTGCCTCGGCTCACGTGGCATCAATGCGCCAAGTCGCCGCGGTTGGCATCACGAAGCTGCTCGCTGATGGCAACCCGAGCTACCCGGCTTCGTTCTCCCCGGCGCCGATGATCGCGCGGTTCGGCGAGGCCGCTCGCAGGCTCTACACTTGGGACGCGAACCTCTACGGCCCGTCGATCCGCAGCAGCGACACCGGATCGCAGGAGGATCAAGTTTTCGTCCGTGGCGAGTCGCTGCTACCCAACGGGGTCGGGGCGGAACTCGTTGCCTGGCTATCCGCGATCAAGCTGCACGCCGAACGGCCCTGCAACCACTTGGAGGCCGACGGCAGCCCGCTTGAGGCCGACCGCCACATGTCGCCGCGCCTACTGTTCTGGAACGGCCGGGTGCATCCGGTTGCTTCGGTGTCCCCGGATCGTCTTGGCAAGAGCCGGGAGATCACTCTTGAGGACTCGCGTGGCAGGTATGGCCCTGACATCGAACACTGCCTCATCAACACGCTGGCAGCTTCGTGCCGGCTGACCGGGAGCCCCGTCGCACAACGGCTACTCCGCAACCTCTGCACGGTGTATCTGCTGCAACGCACGACCGATCCAGGCTGGTCTACCACTACGGAGGGCATCTTCCTGCGCGGCCTCGGGTGGGAGGGCATCTTCGTGACGCACGTCTGGCGCGATCTCGAGGACCGGGCGATGGCCCAGCGGGTGGTGGATCGCTGGCGGACGCGGTGCTCTACGGTGATCCTGCCGCGACTCGCCGCGAAGTCGGACGATATCTGGTCCGAATGGAACGAGCTGTCTCCAGCGGTGCCGATCGTCCCTGGTTGGTTGCCGTGGCATCAGGCGATCTCCGCCTACGGGCTCGACCTTGCCTGCCGCGTCGTCGGCCCATTCGATGGCTGCGCGATCGCACTACGTGGCGCGAAACGAGTGGTGGAAGATGTCTGGGTGCGAGAAGGCGATCGGTGGGTCGAATACGAACGCCTTTCGAGGGCTGGCGATCGCAGCCGAAGCGGATACTTCGCTGCCGCATGGTTCCCCCCGGCGCTCGCTGTGGTGTTGCGCTACGAGCCGCAGCACGAGAAGGCTCGTTCGGTATGGGAACAGATCGACCGCGAGGCGACGAATCGCAGCTGGCTTCCGCCGGGGGTGCAGTGATGGCTACCAACCCGTCTTTCCTCGACATCCTCAAAGACCCCGGCATCCTCGAACGCCGGTTCAAGATCGAGCAGATGCGCTACAACGCTTCGATCATCTCGGCGACGCTCAACCTGTTGCTGGCATCGCTACGCGAAGCGCCGGATCTGGAAAGCGCCCTCGTCGACGCCATCGCTGCGATTGGGCGGACTGCGCAAGAAGACATCGCGGCACTTGAGGCCATCGACAACCCGCCGAAGGACGCCGCGCCGTGATCGGCTTTCCACGCCCCGGCCTGCCCTACGGCGCCTGCGAAGCCTGCGGCCACCGCCCATGCCAGTGCATCGACGAGTCGGAGCGGCTAGCGATCGGCGGGGCGTCGCGGCTAGCGGTCGCGTGGCGGGTAGGCGCGGGCGATCCGATCCGGGTCGATGCCGAGAGCGGACGCCAAGAGCATGATCGTCCCGCTTCGGGGGACGCTGCCGCTCTTGGCGAGAAGTCGGGACAAGGTGCGTAGGGGGAAGCCCTTGCGCTCGCACCACTCGGCTTGCGTCTCTCCGGGCTTCATGTGGTCTGCGATCAGGTCTCGTAGGGTGTATCTGCGGCTAGCCATGGAACCAGGCTTAGCGAAAAAACGCCAAAAGGCAACGGTCGACGCTTGACAGCCAACGCCAAATGGCGGATCATGCGGGAGTCAAGCCAAGGAACCACATGAACCAGACAGCTACCCAGTCCGCATTCGGAGACTACAACTACGACGGCGCCCGCAAGGGCGGGTGGGTCGATGGCATCGAGGTCGACGTTGTTGTCGACTACGATCCGCCCGCTCGGGAAATCGGCGTTTACTCGGGCGAGTGGTGTGCCGAAGTCGATACCTCGACCGCTCGCATCGTAGACCGTCAGTCCTGGGATGATGCTCACCCAGGCGTGGAGCCGACGCCGGATGTGATCGAGACCGTCGTCAAGGCTGCCGCCGACAAGATCGAGAGTCTTGCGGTCGATTACGCAGCGGACCACGACGGCGTCAGCTTCGACGAACCTGATTACGACTCGGAGGACTACTGATGACCTCCCAACTCGTCACCGAGCCGTTCGCGCTCGAAGTTCTCGTGATCCAGGCCGAGCGCATCGCGAAGCAGGCGAGGAACCTGCGGTTCGCGATCGAGGAGCACGGCAAGAGCGCGCACCTGCAAGCCGCGCAAAGCTACACGCAGAGCGCCGAGCTGCTGGCGAACTACGTTGCCGCCAGCATCAAGTGCGAGATCGCAGACCGCGAGAAGTTGGCGCACGCCCTGGCGGCCGAGGACATCAAACAAGCCGCCGATGCGTGGATCCCGT
>JACCDG011005665.1_pt1 | contig 31504 bp, 30 predicted proteins | sample 7442471 | NCBI WGS metagenome assembly JACCDG01 (sample SAMN15323444, study PRJNA562643) | freshwater metagenome | isolation source: river surface water | place: USA:Blue River Watershed | collected 2017-08-17 | reverse complement strand
CGATCACGATTTCCTGGCCCACGTCCGCAGCAATCTGTTCTACTTTAATTTTTTCGCCAGCAGCAACACGATACTGTTTGCCGCCGGTTTTTATGACCGCGTACATAATGACCTTTTTGATATTTTTTGATATCTGGAATGGATGTTCCCTAGGACGAACCCTAAGGAACCGGGGATTTTAGCACGGACTTTTGGGACTTGCCAAGCCCCCTATTCCTAATTATTTGGGTCATCCCAGCTGCGTTTTGGCTCTCTATAATCAGGCTCACGAACAGAAATCCACCCTCCAACGCAGGTTTTTTGGGGGTTCTGCCCACGAATTTTGTTGACCAAAGACATTTTGCCCACCTCCACCGCCCCTCTTCCAGCCTCTCCTGCCTCCGCTTTGGCCTTGGTGGCGAGTGACATGGCTCGGGTTGACGAAGTCATTGCCAAACGGCTGAGTTCTGGCGTGCCGCTGGTGGGTCAAGTGGCCCAGTACATCATTTCTGCGGGTGGCAAACGCCTTCGGCCCGTCATTTTGCTTCTGACCAGTGGCGCACTGGGCTACCAAGAAGCGCACAAATACAGTTTGGCAGCCGTTGTCGAATTCATTCACACCGCCACTTTGCTTCACGATGACGTGGTGGACGAGTCGACTTTAAGGCGTGGTCGGCCCACAGCCAATGAGAATTTTGGTAACCCAGCTAGCGTATTGGTGGGTGATTTTCTGTATTCCAGAGCTTTCCAAATGATGGTGGATGCTGGCAGCATGCGCATCATGCAAGTGCTAGCCGATGCCACCAACATCATTGCGGAGGGTGAAGTTCTGCAGCTGATGAACATGCACGACGCCTCTTTAGACGAAGCCGCCTATTTGCACGTGATTCGGTCTAAAACCGCCAAACTGTTTGAAGCCAGTACACGTTTGGCCGCCATTTTGGCCAAGGCTTCACCTGATTTGGAAGAAGCTTGCGCAAACTACGGTCAGGCCTTGGGCACTGCATTTCAAGTGATTGACGATGTGTTGGATTACGAGGGCAATGCCGCCGAAATGGGCAAGAACCTCGGCGATGATTTGCGGGAAGGCAAAGCCACCTTGCCGCTTATTTTGGCCATGCAAAAAGGGACAGCAGACCAACGAGCGCTCATTCAAAAAGCCATCGAAACTGGCTCTGTTGACCAGCTGAGCAGCGTCATTGCCATCGTGCGTGAAACGGGAGCCCTTGAAGCCAGCCGCAAAGCCGCCATGTCAGAAGCGCAGCGCGCTGTCGATGCAGCTCAACACCTGCCAGCCGGCCCCTATAAAGACGCTTTGGTTGCATTGGCCTCTCAATTGCTAGAGAGACGAACTTAATCGCTTGCTGGATAGGCTGACATCAATTGTGAGAATCTGGCCATGTCGATATTGCCGCCACTGATGATCACGCCTACTTTTTGACCTTTCAAAGAAGCGCTAGCTTGCAAGGCCGCTGCCAAGGAAAGGCATCCTGTCGGCTCCACAATCATCTTCATGCGTTCGGCATAAAACCGCATGGTTTGGACAAGTTGCTCATCGGTCACGGTGTGAATGTCATGCACCAAGGCCTTGATGATCTCAAACGTGATGGCACCCACCATGGGCGTTTGGGCGCCATCGGCAATGGTCACGGGCGTTGCTATTTTGACGCGCTCGCCTTTTCTCAGAGATTGCTGCACATCATTGCCCGCAGCGGGCTCTACCCCCACAATTTGGCAACCGGGCGACAGCGCCTGCGTGGCCAATGCGCTGCCACTTAAAAGCCCGCCACCCCCCAGACACACAAAAAGCGCATCCAATGACCCAAGCTCTTTGAACAATTCAAGCGCCGCAGTGCCTTGACCTGACAACACATCGGGATGGTCAAAGGGCGGGATAAAGGTCAGCCCTTTTGCGCGGGCCAGTTCTGTTGCAAGAACACTGGCATCTTCGCTATATCGGTCATAGCCAATGACCTTGGCACCATAACCTTGAGTGGCCGCCAACTTGGCGGCAGAGGCATCGTGCGGCATGAAAATGGTGGCCGGAATTCGAAGAATTTGCGCCGACAAAGCCACTGCTTGCGCATGATTGCCCGAAGAGTAAGCCACCACACCGGCACGTCTTTGTGCTTCGCTCAATTTGGCCAGCGCATTGAAGCCACCCCTGAACTTGAAAGCACCCATGCGCTGGAAGTTTTCACATTTGACAAAGACCTGCGCTTGCATTTTTTGGTCCAGAAAACGTGAGCGAAGCACGGGGGTTTTGTGCGCAACGCCATCCAGCCTGACGGAAGCCGCCAAAACATCGTCGAAGGTGGGTAAAGCTTGTGGCATGCCTGCCTGGATTAGGAGCGAATGGCTGAGGCCATGAGTTTGCCCAGCTTCTCAAAATAATCGATGCTCACTTGAGTCGGCACTAAAAATTTGACCTTTTGATTTTGCTCGGTCTGCATCACCTGAATCAACCCTGCCTTTTTCAAAATCTCAATGCGGCGGTGAATGGTGGCAGGGCTGGCAATGTCACTCAATTCCATGGTTTGAGTCACGACCAGGGGTTGTCCTTGTGCACTTTTAATGGCAATGGTCTCAAGTAATTTTTTGCCAATATCGTCAATGCCCGAAAGATCGATGTTTGATTTGCGCAAGGTTTCTGCCAACACCAAATACCGCAAGTAAATTTGTTTCATGATGAATTGCTTGATACGCGATTGAAAATCAAAAATTTTGTCGATTTGTGGCTGGGCTTGCTGATCTCTGAACCATGAACTTAAAGGCCAACAAAACCAGCAAGGTTCCCGCCCAGTTGCTCAGTGCCATGGCACCAAAACTCAAAGCCAAGTTGTCAGTGAGCCCTAGCGTATAGAACCAAAGCTGATGCAGTAACGCACTTAGCGTAGCGAAAAGAATTGAAATTTTCAACAAGGTCTTTGGAGAGACCTCTTTAAATTCACGGTCTAAACCCAGAAAAATGATGCTGAGTTGGCGTGCCAGTAATGGCGAAAGTCCTGCGAGACAGCCAGTGAGCAAAGCAAACTGAAGCCCCAATTCGGGATGATCTTGATAGATCCAAAAAAAACCGCCCAATGCAATTCCCAATGCCCCCGATTCAAGCGCCAAGAGGACCAAAACAAACCGAATGCCGCTGGGAAAAAAAACCCAGTGCACGTCAAAGGAAAAAACAGGCTCACCCAAGACCCATTCGTTCAAGAGCAAGGACAGGTAGTAAATACCTGCCGAAACACCCACGATGAAGCTTTGTTTAATGAATCGCATCAGAATCTTGGATTGAAAAACAAGCGGATATGTTGGCCACATCAGATTGTGCATCTTAATTTGCTAGACAATGTCTATGGACGACAAAGCTTCATTTCGCAATCTACATTCAAGGAAGTTTCATCATGTCAGAAATTCGACCCGCCAACAATCGACCCGACATCCCTCGCGTACAACAAGATCGCCCCGTTAAAACTGAGCAAAAAAAAGAAGAACCAGCGCAAAGAACTGAGGCTCAGCGAGAAGTGCCAAGGCAAGCGGTCCAAAACACTCAGAAGACAAAGGGCGGCAACGTCGACATCACGGTCTAAGTGCTTTGACATCGCGGCATCACTTAAAATCACTGGCTTAAACCGTCACACAGAAAGTAGTCCCCATGGGCGCGCAGTGGAAAGCAAAAGGCAAGGCACAAGCCGCAGACGCAAGAGGCAAACTCTTTGGGCGTCTGGCCAAAGACATCATGATGGCTGCTAAAAGCGGACCAGATCCAGCCGCCAATTCTCGGCTCCGTCTGGTGGTCGAGCAAGCTCGAAAAGTATCGATGCCCAAAGACACGCTTGAACGTGCCATCAAAAAAGGCGCCGGCCTTTTGGGTGACCCTGTCAATTTCGAGCGCGTCATTTATGAGGGCTTTGCACCGCATCAAGTTCCCGTGATGGTCGAAGCACTCACAGACAACCTCAACCGCACAGCTTCTGAAGTGCGCGTTTTATTTCGCAAAGGTCAACTGGGTACCTCGGGCTCGGTCTCTTGGGATTTCGATCACGTGGGTCTGATTGAAGCAGAAGCAGCACAAGCCAATGCAGATGCAGAACTAGCGGCCATTGAAGCTGGCGCGCAAGACTTTGAAGTAGCCGATGAAGATGGCGTGACGGTGTTCATAACCGATCCAACAGATTTAGATCTGGTCAGTAAAGCCCTGCCAGATCATGGCTTTACAGTCTTGTCTAACAAATTGGGGTACAAACCTAAAAACCCAGTCAACCCTGCTAATTTGTCTGCAGAGCAACTGGAAGAAGTGGACAATTTCTTGGCCGCCATTGACGGCAATGACGACGTCCAAAACGTATTTGTGGGTTTGGCCAATCAATGACAATCGATGAATCAATTAAGTCATGACTTGATGATCACAATGACACCTATTTCAAGTCATTTTGCCTCTGGTCAAGATTGCTATGAAAGCGTTTTCATGATAAGTTCTATTCTTGAAATGACTTAATTTATGAAAAACAAGCGTGTTGAAAATGTCAAGTCTGGGCCCGTCACACTTGAGCGTGTTGCCAAGTTGGCTGGTGTTTCTCCAAGCACTGTTTCCCGTATTCTCAACGGTACTGCTGTCGTCAGCGATGAAAAGAGAAAAGCCATTGACGAAGCTATTGCAGAATTAGGTTTTATTCCCAACCCAGTCGCAAGAGGTCTTGCTGGTGGACGCACTTTGAGTATTGGCGTGGTGACTCAAGCCATAGACAGTCCTTTTTATGGCCCTGCTCTGCGCGGTATTGAAGATGAACTCGACAGCGCTGGCTACAGCCCTTTGTTTGTGAGCGCTCATTGGAATCCCGTGACTGAAGGTCGCTGCATTGATGTACTTAGGTCGCGTCGTGTTGATGGATTGATCGTTTTAAACGGCCGCTTAAGTGACCAAGCACTTAAAAACACTGCCAAACATTTGCCAATCGTCGTCACGGGGCGAAATATCAAAGGTGCAGGTATTTTTGCCCTTAACTTCGATAACTTTGCAGGCGGCGTTTTAGCCACCGAGCATCTAATTTCTTTAGGCCATCGCAAAATTGCATTTATTTCGGGAGATGCCGCACATCCTGATGCCAATGAGCGATTCCGCGGTTACACCACAGCCCTCAAAAATGCCAGCATCCCTTTTGACGCGCAGTTGGTGGTGTCTGGCGACTACCAAGTCGATGGCGGACTCAATGCCACGGATCAACTTCTTTCAAGCCGTCGCAAATTTACGGCACTCTTCGCAGCCAACGACCAAATGGCTTATGGCGCAGCTCTGAGCTTGCATCGCAAAGGTCTCAAAATACCGGAAGACGTGTCCCTCATTGGCTTTGATGATCTTTACCATTCCATCTACGTTGCACCGCCTTTGAGCACCATCCATCAACCAGCCTACGAACTAGGCCGATTAACGGCTTCTGCCATTTTGCAAATGTTGACAGACACCAAGCCCACAGCCGTCATGCCCGCACCCAAGCTGATCGTTCGGGAATCGACAGCCAAGCCTTGATTGAGCTCAGCTCTAAGGGCTAGGGATAACCCTTTGACTCAATTAGACAGTGATCACTATAATTCTTGAAAGCGCTTTCATAAATTGCTTTTGGTGTTTCACTTTGGTCAATTTGCGCCTGAGTTTTGTCTTACCACCATGTTTTCAAATATACGATCTGTTGTCATAGCAGTTTTGCTAAGCCATTTGGCACTCTGTGCACAAGCTCAGAAGGTGTTAACTGTGGCCGCCTATCCTGCGGTTGACAGCATTATCAAAGCAGCACTACCGGCTTGGGAGAAAAAACACCCAGGCGTTCAAGTCAAGGTGATTAGTCGTGCCTACGCTGATCACCACACTGCAATGACCACCGCATTGTCTACATCGTCCAAACCGCCTGATGTGATGGTTCTTGAGGCGAGCTATGTTGCCCGCTTTGCTACCGGGGGTGGACTTGAAAATCTTGGTGCCCCACCTTACAGCTTGAACGAATCAAAGCATTTGTTTGTTGCATTTTCAATTGACCAAGCCAAATCTTCAACAGGTCAGTTGGTTGCCATCCCAACCGACATAGGTCCTGGTACCCTGCTGTACAGACAAGATTTGTTGATGAAATCAGGAGTTCAAGAAGCCGACTTAACAATCAGTTGGGACAGTTACATCAAGGCCGGAGTTGTCATCAAAAGATCAACGGGGGCCTACCTCGTAGCCCATGCTCGGGATGTGAAGGATTTGATTATTCGGGGCGGCGTCAAATCTGGCGAAGGTTTGTATTTTGATGCCGCAGGTCATTCTCTTGTGACCACCGAACGATTTGTCAAAGCCTTTGAGTTGGCCAAGCGAATTCGAGAAAATAAATTGGACGGCAAAATCAGCGCATGGTCTAACGAATGGGCTGAAGGCTTTCGACGAGGTCATGTTGCCACTCAAATGTCTGGTGCATGGATCGCAGGTCATCTTAACAATTGGCTTGCACCTGAAACAAAGGGCCTCTGGCGTGCATCACAGTTGCCCGAAAATACCTGGGCTGCATGGGGCGGAAGCTTCTACGCCATTCCGAAAGCTGCAACACAAAAAGAGCTTGCATGGGATCTGATTCAATTGATGACTCTCAATCCTGAACGCCAGTTACATGCCTTCAAATCACAAGACGCTTTTCCTGCACTGAACAGTGTGCACAACGATGCTTTTTTCGATGAGCCTATCGCTTTTTTAGGACAACAAAAGGCTCGAATTTTATGGCGTGAAGCCACGCGCCATATTCAAGCGGCAAAAGTTCATCGACTGGATACTTTTGCGGATGAAGTTATCAACACAGAGCTCGACAAAGTGCTTAATCAAGGCAAGGATATACGCTTGGCATTGCAAGATGCAGACCGTTTGCTGGAGCGCCGTGCACGGCGTTAACTCCATGGCCCCAATATCCTCCTCACTTCAGCGCCGCCCACGTTGGCGACTCCATCCCAAATTTGTGCCCTACGTTTTACTTGCACCTTTTGTTCTTTTATTTTTTATTTTTGGTCTGTTTCCGCTGCTGTTCTCTTTATTTCTGGCATTTCAAAGTTGGGAACCCACGTCTGGATTGACCAACATGACTTACGTAGGCTTGGATAATTTTATTTTCACACTAGAAGATGAATGGTTTTGGAAATCTATCAAGAACACTTTTTGGCTAGCTGCAGTGTCTGGAATTCCTCAACATCTCATTGCAATCCCGCTAGCTTGTGTCATTCATGCCCAGTTTAAGCGTACACGCAATGCCACTGTGGGTGCTTATTTTTTACCTTACATCACGTCTACTGTGGCCATTGCCATGATGTTCAGCACCTTGTTTTCAACTGACTACGGACTGATCAACCAGGTCATTTCTGGAGCGGCCAAGCTGCCTTTGATTGGTAGTTTTTTCCCGCAACAACCCATTGATTGGTTAGGAGAATCTGAGTTCATCAAGCCTGCAATTTCATTTGTGGTGTTTTGGCGATATGTCGGATTCAACACGGTCTTGTACTTGGCAGCCCTTCAAACAATTCCGAAAGATATGTATGAAGCAGCCACCATGGATGGTGCCAATCGTTGGAATCAGTTTTGGTACATCACTTTGCCAAGTCTCAAGCCAATGATTTTTTTTGGGGTGACTTTGACTCTAATTGGCGGTTTGCAATTGTTCGAAGAACCTTTCATTTTGACAGGTGGCCGAGGAGGCAGTGATCAATCTGGCATGACCACGGCAATGTACATGTATCGGACTGCGTTTGATTTCAATGATTTCGGAACAGCCAGCGCTTTGTCCTGGATTCTTTTTGTTTTTGTGGCTGTCCTAACTTGGTTGACAAACTTGGCATTCAAACCCAGGGGTGGAGAAACATGATGGCTGAAAGTCGACGATTGTCAGGCAATCATTCTGTCAGCGTCTTGACTGCATATGTCATGGTGGGTTTGGGTAGCCTGATCATGCTTGCACCGTTCTATTTCATGTTTGTATTTGCCACACACAGTAAAACTGAAATTTTCACACTACCACCGCCTTTATGGCCTGGCACTGCTTTTTTTGAAAATTTAAAAATTCTGACTGAAAAAATTCATTTTTGGAAAAGTCTCGGCTGGAGTCTCTACATTGCATTGGCATCTACTGCTTTGACCTTGATCTTTTGCTCCATGGGGGGATATGCATTCGCCATGTTTGAGTTCAAGTATAAAAAACCCTTGTTTCTTCTGGTCATGGGGACCATGCTCATACCATCTTTTTTAGGCATGATCCCAACATTCATGATCATGGACGCGCTGGGCTGGATTGATCAGCCGCATGCTCTTTTCATTCCTGGAGCCGCCAGCGCATTTGGTATTTTTCTAATGCGCCAATTTGTTTTGACATCTATTCCTAGAGAATTGATTGAGGCAGCAAGAATGGACGGTTGCTCAGAGCTAGGGATCTATGCACGCATCGTTTTGCCTCTGTTGCAGCCTGCCTTGGGCACACTCGGCCTGATTACTTTCATTGCTTCGTGGAATAACTTTATAGGGCCATTGGTGGTCATGCGTTCCCCAGAAATGTACACATTGCCATTGGCGCTGAGAAGTATGCAAAGTCCGGTAGACACCGAGTGGGGGGCCTTGATGGCTGGCTCTGCAATTGCAACCATTCCTCTATTGATCTTGTTTGCTTTCTCATCCAAGCGATTGATTGAAGGCTTAACGTCAGGCGCCGTCAAGTAATGCCATTTTTTTACACCCTTGAAATTTAAAGCACATGTCTGATTTAAATAATGCAATGCTCATGAAAAAGTTTCCAAAAGATTTTATTTGGGGCGTTGCCACGGCTGCATTTCAAATTGAAGGTGGCGGTCAATCTGATGGCAAAGGCCCTTCAATTTGGGATCGCTTTTGCGAGCAACCAGGTGCTATTGCTGATGCCAGCAATGGCCTGGTTGCTTGTGACCATTACAACAATTGGCAAAACGATATTCAAATGATTTCAGATTTGGGCGTCAATGCGTATCGAATGTCCATTTCGTGGCCTCGCGTTCAACCAGCAGGCAAGGGGGCGTGGAATTCAAAAGGTTTAGATTTTTATGACCGAGTTATCGATGCATTGTTTGAAAAAAATATAGCAGCATCAGTCACATTCAACCACTGGGATCTTCCAGATGCTCTTCAGCAAATGGGTGGTTGGGCTAACCGTGAGACGGTTCATCGCTTTGTAGAGTATGCGCAAACCGTGGCTCGTCGCTTGGGTGATCGGGTCCATTCATTTACAACACACAACGAACCTTGGGTGATTGCGCATCTTGGGCATGAAACAGGCATATTTGCGCCAGGGATTAAGCACAGAGGCATTGCGGCACAAGTTTCGCACCATCTTTTGCTGAGTCACGGTTTAACTTTGCAAGCACTGCGCGCTGAGCGTCAAACCGCCAAATTAGGAATTGTTTTGAATTTAGCGCCGATGCATTCGGCCACTGAATCATCTGAGGACAAACAAAAAACAAAACTGGAAGATGGACGACTACTGCGCTGGTACATGGATCCAATCTTCAAAGGAAAATATCCAGCCGATGTTTTGGATTTCTTGGGAAGTGATGCTCCTCAAGTTGAATCAAGCGATATGGCTCACATTCAACAGCCATTAGACTTTTTAGGGGTCAACTATTACTCAAGATCAGTCGTCAGCGCAGCAGGTCCATGGGACGTGCAGAAAAGCGGTTTACCGCTCACAGACATGCAATGGGAAGTTTATCCACAAGGCTTAACAGAATTGCTGGTTCGAATGCATCACGACTATCCTCTCCCTGCTGTTTACATCACAGAAAATGGCGCAGCTTTCAAAGACAAAGTAGTCAACGGCGGTGTCCAGGATAAAAATCGCATTGAGTACTTGCAGCAGCACATCGGCGCATTATCAAACGCCATCGAGCAAGGCGTGCCCGTAAAGGCGTATATGGTGTGGAGCTTGATGGACAATTTTGAATGGGCCAGTGGGTATGAAAAAAGATTTGGCATAGTTCACGTCGATTACGAGACACAAAAGCGGGTTCTGAAAGACAGCGCGCTTTGGTACAGCCAGTTTTTAAAGCAAGGAGCTCAATTACCAGAGTCAACTCATCACAAACTCAACGAACCCGCAGTGACCGTTCAAGGGAATTAAGTTAATGGGACAAGTTGTACTTAAAAATCTGCGCAAATCTTATGGCCAAAATGAAGTTATTCGTGGCATCGATTTAGAAATTCAAGATGGTGAGTTTTTGGTTTTTGTGGGTCCGTCTGGATGCGGAAAGTCAACAACATTGCGAATGATTGCTGGACTGGAAGAAATTAGTTCTGGTGATCTCACCATAGACGGCGTTCAAGTAACGCACACACACCCAGCCGATCGAGGTGTTGCCATGGTGTTTCAAAGCTATGCACTCTACCCTCACATGACGGTTGAAGAGAACATGGGCTTTTCTTTGAAAATGTCTGGCATCAAAGAAAGAGATCGTCAACTTCAAGTCCGTCAGGCGGCAGAGGTTTTACGCATTGATCAGATGCTTAAAAAATATCCAAAAGAGCTATCGGGTGGTGAGCGTCAACGTGTCGCAATTGGTAGAGCCATTGTTCGAAAACCAAAAGTCTTTCTCTTTGATGAACCGCTGTCCAACCTTGATGCTGCATTGCGGGTGAATATGCGCATCGAGCTTTCAAGATTGCACAAAGAGTTAGGCACCACCATGATCTATGTCACGCACGATCAAGTCGAGGCCATGACCATGGGAGATCGAATTGCTGTTTTCAACAATGGGAACATAGAGCAGTTGGGTTCACCTTTGTCACTTTATGAGCAACCCTGCAATCAATTTGTGGCCAGCTTTTTAGGTTCGCCTCGCATCAACTTGATTGAGCAACCTGATTTTAATTTGGCCTCTGAATCGCTGAAGGCTTGGTGGAATTTGAATTCAGCCAATTTTTCAAAGAAACCACATTGCATTGGTTTTAGACCAGAACACATTGACATTGTTGAAGCTGCTCAAGGTCTGCCAGCCACCGTGGTACTGGCTGAACATTTAGGCGACGCCTCTATTTACCACTGCCAAGTTGATGGCTTGACAAACTTGATCAATGTCAAAATGAACTCTGATCAGAAATTCAATAGTCATGATTCGATTGGTTTGTTTTTTAAAAAGAACCATATTCTGGGTTTTGACTCAAAAAGTCATCGAGTTAACTGACCCCCTGATTGAAAAAGCCCTGAGAGTGCATTTGCAATCTCAGGGCTTTCTTGTGTCGACTTAACTCTTATTTGGACCAATACACATTGTCAATGTAGATCTTAGTTCTGTCATTCGAGTTATTTGACTTGCCTGTTTTTTCATACCTGTCGGCAATGACCAATGGGTTAGTCACTTTGGTTAAATCTAATTTTGATTTGCTTGCATCCGTCATGCCATAGGCCATGGCGCCGCGCGGCGTGATTGCACTGATAGGGATAGAAACGTTGCGCCAAGTTCCATCATTGACATAACCATACGGATTGTTGGCAGGATCAACTGTGAGGTACACATCGTAAGCACTGCCTGCGGTTGTCGTGCCAGTTAAAAAACCAAACTCAATTTTTCCTGGATACATTGTCTTGATGCTGAAATTCAGACTACCCGTCGTGGCAAATTGTGAAAGGTCATCTGCAGAAGTTTGCAAGGCTGCAATCATGCCCCAGCCCCAACTTGTTGGTGCAGGTGTGATTTCTAATGAATTGGGCCCATCGCCAGTTGCAAAGCTGATAGAGCTGCTGCCCGCATAAGCAGTTGCTGGGTTGTCCCAGCCGACCCACAAAATTGACTCAGAAGGTCTGACTTCACCTGCAGTCGTGATATCCGAAAAAATAGTGTATCGATTGGCAGTGACTGTACCGTTGCTCTGCGTGGGAATGTAGTAAAGGGCGTCTGCAGATGTGTAAGCACCAGATTCCCACATGCTATTTGGATAAAGAGACTGCACAACATAACGCGCCTTTCGGTCGACATTGAACAGCCCCCATTTGTCATCTGCTTTTTTCCAAGGCTCGTCAAACGCCTCGAAGTAGAAAATACTCTTTGGTTTTGCAGCTGCGCTGGAGTTACTCCAAGCCGTTAAACGATCAAAATACATTTTCTGGTTGACAGGGTGTGCTCGGTAATTTTCACCGCCAGAGGCTACCGCCTTCCATCCTGTTTCTCCAATCACAATGGGCGTGTTGGTTAGGCCCAGGCTGTCCATGTAAGACCTCACCGCATTGAAATCACTTTTTGCTGCGGCGATAGCGGCATCCATCATGGCCTCTGCGCGCAGATTGGCTGGCTTATCCGTTTGCTGCCAGTTCCATTTGTTAGCGTCATGCACTGAGTCTGCCAGTGGATAAGTATGCATTGCCACAAAATCAACCGCATTCAATACAGCTTTAGGTTCCTGGTTATTGTTTGCCTTGGCAAAAAATGCCCAATTGTCGTCGGTGGTGATTGGCTGTGTGACTTGACTACGGACAGCGTTAATGTATTTGACCATGTCAGCGACAGAAACTGGATTGAATGACCAGTTGACCATTGTTTCGTTGCCAACACTCAAAGCCAAAACGATGCTTTTGTAATTGTTGGCTAGGCTAACCGCTCTGGCAATTTCTGCTTCATTGATTCCGCCAGGGTTTCCAGATTGGATCCAGACGCCGAGCATCACTTTGATATCCAGATTGTTATTTTTAATGGTCTCCAATACCACCTTGGCCATTGCATCACTGCTATTGAACAAGCGAATGAGTGTAAAACCGCCATCTTGTAGCAAGCGCAAATCTTGCAGGACATTGGCGGTAGTCACCACTTCATTTTGAAAATTATTTCCGTCGGTGCTGGTACTGCGATAAGGAGAATACGAAACAGCTTTGCGCGTACCAAATTCTGCGCTCAGAGCGCGAACTTGTACGCCGTTGGAAGGGACTACTCCCCCTCCTCCACAACCAATCAATATCAAAGCCATACTCGCTACCATCAAAAAGGACAGATAGCTTTTGATCAAATTCTTCATGTTCAATTTTTCAAAGTTATTCATGGTTGTGTTCCTCAATTTAGAACACGTAGACAGCGCCTAAGCCAGCCCAATTGCCAGTGCGAGTGACCCGCGAATCGACATTGGTGAAAGCAGAGTTAGAAGGCATTGACATTGGAGCCAAGCCAAGTCGTGCATAGTTAACCATGCCAACAAAGCCGTAAACTTGAAAGCCTTGACGGATTTCATAACCTAGACCCAGTGTATTGATCAGAGCAGCATTGCTTTGTCCTCGCTCACTGGGATTTGAAGTACTGGCTTTGCCTAGGTAGGTCAGGCCGGTGTGTGCGGTCCACTGCCCCATTCTGTACCTTGCGCCAAGCATGGTATCGGTTGACCTTGCGGCATATCCAGGGTTGGGGACACCATTGAGTTGGCCGTTCCAATCGACATTGAACATGTTGTTCCACTGCGCTAGCGCACCCGGAACTGTGATCACAGCATATGCACCACTCCAGCGGTTGATGCGAATGCCACCCGATAGTTCAATTCTGGAATCAAGTTGATATCGGCCCATGACCATGGCGATGGATTGGCCAGAACCGCCCAGCTTGGGGTCGTCGGCTGCATGAGGAGTCAGGCTTGTGAACGGTCCATGACTCCAAGCTTGCGGATTGCCATTTCGGGTGTCCTGAAACATGGCGTCAATGACCAAATCGCCTTTGTAATACTGCGCATAAAGTTCAAGAAACTTTGGCTTGTTAATTTTGAAATCACGGTTACCTTGGTCGTAACTGGCTTCAACAACCAAATCTCCTTGCGCCACATCAAATTTTCGCGATGTATATCTGACCGCCTTTGTCAGCAAGCCGTATCCTGCGCCACTTGATCCCCATACATTGGCCACGCCAATGTTGGTGCCATAAGGATAGTCCGCAATACTCCATGTTCTGGTGGTCATGGCACCCATTCGCAAACTTCCATAGTCATCATGACTAATCGCCATATTTTTTTCATACCAGAAGCCAGGGATGTCTTGCTTTCCGTCGCGCCATCTCTGGCTGACCAAGGCATTGAATTTGTAGCCCTGACCTAGGTCATATTTCACACCCAGCCATGGTTGGAACAGAGTGACATTTAAATTGCCGGTGCCGTAAGGCTTGCCCACGACCAAATCATCGGCCCAAATTCTTTGTTTGTCCTCGAGTGGAAACAGTTGGCATTCATTGCAATGATTACTGCCTCTTAGAACTTCTGCTTTTGCAAATCCAGTAAGACTAAACATGCCCTCTGGACCAAAGTCAATGGCATAACTCGATGCGCTCGTGAAAAGCATGAGGGCCAATGCGGTGGATTGGAACCGCGTATTTTGGCGTGCGGCATTTGGCAAGATTTGATGTGTCATAGTTTCACTAATTTGAAAGCGCTTTCATGATCTTAATTTGTGAGAGATTTACCGTCAATGATCACACACCCTCGTTTACCCTTAAATTTCAATAAAACGCCAATTTTCATGAGCTTTTCTGGCTTTTTGAAAGCGCTTTCATTATGATTCGGTTCCTTCGAGATAGATTGACAAAATAGGTAGGAACATGACCCTCACACGTTACTTGGTCTTAGGCACATTGACTGCAACTGGTTTGTTTGGCTTTTTTTTGCCCTTGCAGGCGCAATCGCAGAATATCAATATTGGTGCAGGCAGTTATGTCCTAAATCCAAAAGGTCAAGACCCGCGTCCTCCTACCGCACCCTTCAGAACCCCAGATTTATTGACCAAGGCCGCGCCTACCAACCAATGGTATTCAACCCTCATTTTTCATGACAAACCTGAGGCCATATTTGCACATCCTTTGAGCGTCAAGCCAACGGAGTTTGGCATCGAAGTAGCCTTGCCAAAACAAGAGGTCGTGCCAACGGAGAGGCAAGATGTCGAAATACATTACGCTCACAAAAATCCCCTTCGAGTTTCCAGTTCAAGCTTGACCCTTGGCAAGGCCAAACTGGCTAGGACCAGCGATTGGTCCATTGATATCAGCCAATCTCAAGGGCAAGATCAGCTTTTAGCGACTGTCACCCATGGCAGCCCTTATGTTTACTTTCAAGTCAACCGCGGCAATCTTCGGATCGACTTACCCGCTGATGGTAAAAAAATAGACAGTCTTTCTGGACAAGCATTGGCGCTAAAAGCACACCATTTGGTCTTAGAAGTGAACGGTCAATTTTTTGCACTTTTCGGCCCTACAGGCTCAAAGTGGGAGGCCTTGAATAATCGTTCTTGGGGCTTGTCATTGCCCGAGGGAAAAGGCTACCTGTCTTTGGCTGCATTACCCGATTCTTCATTGACAGCATTCCAATTGGTCCAAGAGCATGCTTACGCTTTCGTCTCCGACACCAAAGTCAGTTGGGAATTCGATTCTGCTAATAGTCGAGTCAAAACTCAATTTGATGTGACCAGCAAATTGATGGAGGGCTTACAAAGAACCCCACTTCTGGGACTCTACCCACATCATTGGCATCAAAACGCCACTGTCAGTGACAAGTTGGGGCCTGCTTATGACTCCATCAGGGGGCCCATTAAATTACTGGCAAGCAATTCATTTACAACCCAATTCACCTACAACGGATTCGTGCCATTTTGGCCAGGCGTGAAAGATCCCATTCAGGTCAAAGAACTGAGTGAGGTCACTAAAACAGACTTGAGAAACGCCAGGCGCATGATGCTTGAAATTGGCGTTGGGCCTTATTGGCAAGGTAAGGGACTACAGAGAATAGCCAAGCTCATGGATGTCGTAGAGCAGCAAGGCGACTTGGCCGCTCGCGATCAATTGCTGGGGACCTTAAAGACACGAATTGAGAAGTGGTTCTCGGGCAAAGACAACAAAACTTATTTTCATTTGGACAAGTCTCTTGGAGCCGTCATTGCGTATCCAGAAGAATATTTCAGCATTTCACAAATGAATGACCATCATTTTCACTACGGCTATTGGATCCGAACAATGGCCGACATTGCCTTGCGCGATCCAGTTTGGGCCAGCCCTTCGCAATGGGGCGGGATGGTTGACTTACTGATTGCAGATATCGCTACCAGTGAACGCGGTCGATCGGACTTTCCTTTCTTGCGCAACTTTGATCCCTACGAAGGTCACTCATGGGCTTCTGGCGTTGGACTGGGTGAGCATGGCAACAATCAAGAATCATCTTCAGAAGCCATCAATGCCTGGGCTGGGCTCATTCAGTGGGGTGAGCTAACTGGCAACTTGCAACTCAGAAATTTGGGCTTGTACCTTTACACAACAGAGATTGAAGCCATCCACCATTACTGGTTTGACAGCCATGGCATTGTTTTTCCAAAGGCCTATAAAAATGCAGAGGTCAGCATGGTTTTTGGTGGCAAATACTCACACAACACTTGGTGGACCGATGAGCCACGACAAATCAAAGGGATTAACTTGCTTCCCATCACCACCGCTTCGATGTACCTTGGGCGAGCACCCCATCATGTCAAGCGAAGCGTGGCCACATTGGGGCCTGAAACTGCCGTGTTTGCTGCAAGAGGAAAATATGCAAACCCGCCTGATATTTGGCAAGATATTTTTGCCAAATACTTAGCCCTTGCGGATCCAAAGCAAGGGCTTGATTCTTGGAAACGTTGGGGCTCATTTGAACTTGGTGACACGCGGAGTCACGCCTTGCACTGGCTCTACAGCCTTAACAACATGGGTGTGCCAGATTTCAGCGTCACAGCCAACACCATCTTCTATTCTGTCTTTAAAGACGCTACTGGGCGTAAAACATATTTGGCGTTCAACTCAGGAAAATCTGACCTGAAGGTTCAATTCAGTGATGGTAAATCCATGACCGTACAACCTGGAATTTTGCTGCGTGAGAATTAACTTTTTGTGCCTGCTGGCGGGATTGACAATGATTTTTCTAACTTCATGTGGGGGCGGCAATCAAGTTGTTCCTCAGAGTCCTGATACATCATCAATTGGCGTCAATACAGCACCAACAACACAACTCAATACGCCTAACAAACCTGGTTGGACCCTTGTTTGGTCAGACGAGTTTGAAACTAACGGCTTACCAGATCCTACAAAATGGGCTTTTGATACTGACCGGAATAGAGCGGGTTGGTATAACAATGAGAAGCAGTATTACGCAGCCAATCGGCTAGAAAATTCTCGTGTTGAAAACGGCAAATTGATCATCACGGCTCGCAAGGAAAGGCTCATAACCGCTGCAGATTATGGTGGCCAAAACTACACATCGGCACGTCTGGTGACCCGCGGTTTGGCCAGTTGGACTTATGGTTTTTTTGAAATTCGCGCCAAAATGCCCTGCGGGCAAGGGACATGGCCAGCTATTTGGACCCTCGGTGTTGGCGGATCCAAAGGCATGGTTTGGCCAGACGATGGCGAAATAGACATCATGGAGTTTGTCGGTAGCAAACCGACTGAAGTTTTTGCCACAGTCCACACCAAAAAATACAACTGGCAAGGCGGAACACCGCCGGCTTCATTCAGCGCTTCAGTGCCTGATGCATGCACCGCATTTCACAATTACCAATTGACCTGGACGCCTGAGAAAATCAGCATCGGCGTCGACGATCGTATCTATTTCGATTACATCAACCCGAAAAATGGAGATCCTCAGGCCTGGCCTTTTGACCGACCACAATATTTGTTGTTGAACATTGCCATCGGAGGTGATTTAGGCGGGAAAGTTGACGACAGCATTTTCCCAGTGGCATTTCAAATTGAGCATGTTCGTGTTTATAAAAATTAGACAGAACACTTCTGTGTTCCAAATCGAGCTACACAGCTCGGTTTTGTCCAGGCAACATCACTAGGGAAAATCCCTAGGCCAATTTGATTGCAAATTGAAGATGGCAAATTTATGATCTTGAAAGCGCTTTCAGATAGCGCTTTCATCTTATGCGTATCTGTATCTGTCATTATTTGGAGACTCTCATGAATTTCATTTCAAACCGGTGGCTACTTTCAGCAGCTTCAATTTCTGTGGCAGCACTCGTAGCCGCTTGCGGTGGCTCCAGTACCCCACCACCCGTTGCGCAGGCAACGCTTGTAGCGGTTGCTACACCTAGCTCCTTTCTCACCACAGGCAGCTCCACTTTGAGCACGACAGGTGGCAGTGGTACAGGTGCTGTGACTTATGCAGTGGCATCAGGTACTTGCACCATTTCAGGTTCAACCTTGTCTGCCACTGCAGCTGGCACATGTACAGTCACCGCCAAAAAAGCCGCTGACACAAGTTATTTGGAAGCGACCTCAGCCCCTGTGAGCGTCACTGTCACTTTGCCGTACGCCGCTTTAACGGTTGTTCAAGAACAAACAGCGACTCAAGATTCATATGTTGCTGGTAATGCAACTGCCAATGCAGGTACCGCTTTACCAGGCAATAATTTGACTGGCAACTACGCTTGGAATCAAGGCGGTAATGATTGGTGGGCTGGGGTTGGTACAGACTCAGTTTACAGAGGCATTGGCGCACCTGCAAACGCTGGTGCTGGTGTGGGCGTTTATGTGAAGGCTGCTGGTACAACCACATGGTCTATTGATGGCGCAACATCGATGACTGTCGGACTTGGAACCAACCCAGAATGTGTGGGCATTTGCAAAGCAACCATCATCTTGAAATCGACCACCACCGATTGCATTGCAACCATCAAGACTCCTATCACCATATTGACCGAGAAAGTGAATACTGGCAACGACAAAACACAAGTCAATGGTGCAGTGCCCACTTACTCTTCCACATTAACTGATGCCAATTGGACTGTTTCTGGTTGCTCAGCCAACACAATGACCGCATTCAAAACCCTCCGTGTCAATGAAGTTCACGCTCAGTTGTTGCAAGCTAATATGCAATCAACTACGCCCACTGGTGGTCCTTACGCCAATGGTGTTAATTTGGGAGCCATCAAGTTCCAATAAGCTGAACTCGAAATTTACGAGTCTCCTTCAAGAGACTCCAAAAATCAAAAACCTACCGAAATCATCGGTAGGTTTTTTTCATCTTATTTAGCGGCCGCCTTGGGCTTCTCCCCAGTCGCTTTGTTCATGCAAACAATCTTGGCAGGCTTTTCTTTGTATTCAAACTTGCTGCAGCCCTCACCTGCCTCCTTCTTCTCGACTGGCTGAGGCAAAGAGTCTGGCGTTGATTTGGGCCGCGAGATGCGTTCTGGGACTGCCGAGCGTTCCACGGATTTTTTGTCATCCCCTTTTTTGGGGGGATCGCTCGCATGGGCATTCAATGCGAACAACATGGCCAATACAAACACAAATTTCATGAGTTCCTCACAGTTCATTTTTTGAACCATGCCTAATTTTGATCCAATTTGAGAAAGAGAACAACAGCGTACAAGTTCTTGCATTTCAAATTTGAATCGTCTCCAAGGTCCAATTGCAATCATCATTGAATGCCCAGTTTTCATGAAACGGCGTTCAGATGGAAGTCCAATCCGGCAACTCACCCCCGTACACAGACGCACCAGTGGTTCACTACCTGCAACAAACTTGGGAAATTGCAGCGCTTTTGCGAGCTTCAGACATTCATTTTGAGCCGTTCGAAACTTTTTACCGTGTCCGCTTGCGGGTTGACGGTGTGCTGCAAGAAATCGCTGCGCCACCATTTGAATTCAAAGACCAAATCGCCTCCCGCATCAAAGTTTTGTCGCGTCTCGACATTGCAGAAAAACGCTTGCCGCAAGACGGGCGAATGAACCTCGGGCTTCAAAATTCACAGCGCCTGAATCTGAGGGTGAGCACTTTGCCCACCCTCTTTGGCGAAAAAATTGTGGTGCGTGTCTTGTCAACCGATTTGGCCAAACTCAATTTGGATCATTTGGGTTACAACCATGCCGACAAGCAAAAACTCCTGCACGCCATCCAAAAATCGCACGGCTTGGTTTTGGTCACGGGCCCTACAGGCTCAGGCAAATCGCAATCTTTGTATGCCTGCTTGAATTTGCTCAACCGCGCCGAAGTCAATATTGCCACGGTAGAAGACCCTTCTGAAATTCAACTCCCGGGCATCAATCAAGTCAATGTGAAAGAAAGAATTGGGCTGAATTTCGCCACCTCTCTGCGTGCTTTTTTAAGGCAAGACCCCGACATCTTGATGGTGGGGGAAATCAGAGACCATGAAACAGCCGACATTGCCATCAAGGCTTCGCAAACAGGGCATTTGGTCTTGTCCACTTTGCACACACAAGATGCGCCCAGCGCATTGGTGCGTCTTCGAAACATGGGCATGGCCTCCTACAACTTGGCATCCAGCATCAGTCTCATTTCTGCGCAACGTTTGGTTCGCCGCTTGTGTGTGCACTGCCGAAAACCCATGGCGGTTTCAGCCCATTTGCTCAAAGAGTTAGGCTTGCAATCTACCAGCCATCTGGCCACAGCGCAGCACCATTTCCACTCGGCAGAAGGTTGCTCTCAGTGCCACAAGGGCTATTGGGGGCGCATCGGTCTGTTCCAAATGATGCCCATCACAGCGGCTTTGCAGCATTTGATTTTGCAAAATGCCAGCCGCCAAGAATTGGCAGTCCAAGCTGAAAAGGAAGGCGTCTGTTCGCTGCGCCATGCTGGACTTTTGCAAGCTTCGCTGGGCATCACTTCTTTGGCCGAAGTTCTGGCGCACACCGATGTCCCTTGAAGCAGCACTCTCTCGGGCTGCGGCCAGGCGAGAGCCCTTACCCGTTCGCACCTACGCCAGCAAAGCCGTGCCTGCCAAAACTCTCAGCGTTTTCACGCGGCAGTGGTCGGCACTCATGAGTGCCGGCATTCCACTCTCTCAGGCTTTTGAATTGCTGAGTCAAAGCATTGTGGGAACACGCGCTACGCAAAAGACCTTTGCCGCCACCTTGCAAATGCTTCGCACCGAAGTGAACTCGGGTCAATCGCTGCACAGTGCATTTCAAAAGCACCCTCAAATCTTCAATCAGCATTACTGCAGTTTGTTGTCTGCGGGCGAGTCTGCGGGCATTCTAGACAGCATTTTGGACCGCTTGGCCGATACCCTAGAAGCCCAGGCGGCTCTTAAGGCCAAGCTCAAAAATGCGCTCATCTACCCAGCGAGCATTCTGACCATTGCCGTGTTGGTTTTGGTGCTGATTTTGCTTTGGGTGGTCCCAGTCTTTGAAGATGTTTTCAAAAGCATGGGCGCGTCTTTGCCTTGGGCTACGCAACAATTGATCGACATGAGCTTTTGGCTGGGGCATTGGGCGGGGGCTCTGACTGGGGCTATTTGTGTTTTGATAGCCTTACTGCGTTGGTCGCATCAAAAATTCTTGAGGTTTCAAATCAATTTTGAAAAACTGCTCTTTGCCACCCCCATCTTGGGGTCTTTGCTGCTCACCGCCATGGCTGTGAAATGGTCCCAGACTTTGTCTGCCCTGCTCAAGGCGGGAATTCCACTCGCTGAAGCACTGCCGCCAGCATCGGCGGCCACTGCTTCACCCAATTTGGCTCAAGCCACGGTTGAATTGACACAGCGCATTCAAGAGGGGCACAGTTTGAGCAAGGCCATGTCAGAATCCAAGCTGTTCTCTGCCATGACCATTCAGATGTGCGCCATAGGTGAAGAAACAGGGTCGCTCGACGCAATGCTTCAACGTGCTGCCAAACTCATGGAATCCGATGTGAATCAACAAATTGGCAACCTGTCTACCCTGCTCGAGCCTCTCATCATGGTGCTGCTGGGCACGCTCATTGGCGGCATTTTGCTGGCCTTGTATTTACCCATTTTTAACTTAGGACAAGTCTTTTGATCACACCCACTGCTTGGCCCCAACTGTGGCAGCCACCAGGCGCCATGGGCTGGGTGTTGCCCCACGTGGCAGAGGTCAATGTGTTGCAAATCGTGTTGTTTGCCGCCCTTGGTTTGGTCATCGGCAGTTTTCTCAATGTGCTCATCTACCGCTTGCCCCTCATGATCTTGCAGAGTGAAGAGCCAGAGGCCGCTGCTTTCAACCTCCAAGCGCCGCGGTCACACTGCCCTCACTGCCAACACCCACTTCACTGGTATGAGCTCGTTCCGGTGTTGTCCTATGCCTTGAGCCGAGGACGGTGCCGGCATTGTCAGCAGCCCATTTCATGGCGCTACCCACTGGTGGAAATTCTCACTGCTTGCTTGTTTTGCTTGTGCTTGCTCAAATTTGGCTTTACTGGGTCGGCGCTGTTAGCCGGCGCCTTTTGCGCCATGCTTTTGGCCCTTGCCTGGATTGATGCCCAAACCTTCCTGCTGCCAGATGCGCTCACCCAAGCGCTTCTTTGGGTGGGCCTCATTGGGAGCGCCATGTCTCTCACCCCCACCCCCCTTTTGCATTCGCTCTCGGGCGCAGTCCTTGGTTATGGGCTTCTTTGGTTGGTCAGTTGGGGCTTTGAGCAACTTGCCGGTAAGGAGGGCATGGGCCAAGGCGATCTCAAACTGTTGGCGGGACTTGGCGCTTGGGTGGGCGTTTGGAGCCTGTTGCCGCTGCTGCTGCTGGCCTCCATTTCAGGGCTGATTTTTGGGGTCAGTCAAAAAATGAGGGGGCAACTGGGTCACAATGGGCACTTCGCTTTTGGACCTTTTTTGGCCTTTTCTGGATTCGCATGTTTCTTTTTAGGCATTTCTATGGGAGCTTGATCCGTTGAGCCGCAAGCCACTTCGACTGGGCCTGACAGGCGGCATTGGCAGCGGCAAGAGCACGGTGGCAAGCATCTTGGCGCGCGCTGGTGCCGCGGTCATGGACGCCGATGCCATTTCCAGGTCTTTAACGCAGCCAGGTGGCAGAGCCATTCCAGCCATCTTGGCCGAATTTGGCGAGACACTGATCAGCCCCGATGGCGCCATGGACCGAGAGGCCATGCGCGCACTGGTTTTTTCAAACCCCTCCAGCAAACGCCAACTCGAAGCCATTGTTCACCCTTTGGTTGGGCAAGTGCTGCAGGAACAAAGCAATGCTGCCGTGGCGGCTGGCCACGCCTGTTTGGTCTATGACGTGCCCCTTTTGGTCGAGTCTGGCGATCGATGGCGCCGCCAAGTCGACTGGGTTTGCGTGGTCGACTGTGAGGTAGAAACCCAAATTCAGCGGGTCATGGCCCGAAATCAACTTGGCCGCGCCGATATTGAGCGCATCATTTCTCAGCAGGCCAGCCGTCAACAGCGGCTCGCCTGTGCCGACGCAGTCATTTTCAACGAGGGCATCGATTTAGCGCTTTTGGAACACTTGGTGCATGAAATGATGACTCGCTTCGGGCTATGATCTTGCCACTGAAAGACGCAGCGTGATACTTTACGAATACCCCCTCAACGAACGCACTCGAACCTATTTGCGTCTGCAACATTTGTTTGCGCGCTTCAACCAATTGAGTCAGCGATCCGAAGCCCTTGATCACCACTACGCCCTTTCCACGATTTTTGAAATCATGGAAGTTGCTTCTCGATCAGAACTCAAGTCAGAAATTCTCAAAGACATCGAGCGGCACAAACAGCAACTCAACGGTTACCGTGGCAACCCCTCCATTTCAGAGCAGGCACTCGACCTGATCATTGAGCAACTCGATCAGCGCTTTGACTCGCTCAACAACATGGTTGGCAAAATGGGCAGCGCACTGGGTGAAAGTGAGTTCCTCAACAGCATTCGAAGCCGATCAGCCATTCCTGGCGGCACCTGCGAATTTGACTTGCCGGCCTACCACGCCTGGCAACACCATGCGCCCGCTTCACGGCAGGCAGATTTGTACAACTGGTCGCAACACTTTGCACCTTTGGCCAAAGCCATTCAGCTCATTCTCAAAATGATGCGCGAGTCTGGCAGCACTCAGAAGGTCATGGCCACAGGCGGCCAGCTCCAACAAAATTTGCCACAAGGTCGCAATTTCCAATTGCTGCGCTTGCGCATCGACGACAGCCTGAACCTCACACCCGAAATCAGCTGCAACCGATTGTTGGTGGTTATTCGCCTCATGCAACAGCAAGACGACGGCAAACTGCTTGCCAGCAAAGAAGACACACCCTTTGAAATGACACTCTGCTCTTAAAGGGCAGACGCTTTTGAATCTGATGAGCGAGCCATCTGACAAGCCCAAACAAGTCAAGTGCCCCACCTGTGGTGGCCCCAGTCTGTTCAGCCCACAAAATGCTTATCGCCCATTTTGCAGCGCGCGGTGCAAGGGCATTGATCTGGGTGCTTGGGCCAATGAGAGCTTCAGAGTGCCCGAAGACACACCCCCCGATCAAGACAATTTTGGCGATCCCAAGTTGCAGTGATTGCGCTTAGTTTGAAGCTTGGTGTGTGGCACCCACAAAGCCTTGCTCTTCGGCCAACCAAGTCAAAACAGGCACTGTGCCTGGCAATACAGGCGCCACATCGAGCGGCAAGCTTTGCCAAGCAAACTGCTGTCCTTCGCGCATTTCCAAGTTGCCCTGCCAACTGTGAACTTTGCAAAAGTGGAGTCTGACCAGCGAATGCGGGTAGTCCACCAATTGTTGACGCCATATTTGCACGTCACCAATTTTCAAACCCAATTCTTCTTCGAGTTCGCGCGATAAAGCTTGGGCAACAGTTTCGTTGGCCTCCAGCTTGCCACCCGGAAACTCCCAGTAAGCTTCATAAACTTTGCCTAAGGGCCTGGATGTGAGCAAAAACTGATGGTGCTCGTTGAACAAGATACCAACAGCCACATCGACCGTCTTTCGATCTTGACCGCCTTCACGTTGGCGGTGTGAGTCGGCCACCAAAAGCGTTGGCTTATCTGCCTTTGCCCCAGTCATAAAGACCGCTGAGTTGAAGCACCCTGCCCCATGCGCCCCACATAATCGCGCGCAAACTGATAAGCCACGCGACCGCTTCTGGAGCCTCTCTCGAGTGCCCAGACCAGTGCTTCAGGCCCAGATGTTTGAATGACCGCCTCAGAGGCACCCAATGAGCGCAGCCACTGCGCCACGATGGTGAGGTATTCCTCTTGAGAGAAGGGGTAAAAGCTGATCCACAAACCAAAGCGCTCGGACAAAGAAATTTTTTCTTCAATGACCTCACCGGGGTGCACCTCACCGTCTTCGGTGTGCGTGTAAGTGAGGTTGTCCTTCATGTGCTCTGGCAACAAGTGACGGCGGTTGCTGGTGGCATAAATGAGCACATTGGGTGTGGACGCTGCCACCGAGCCATCGAGAATTGATTTCAAAGCCTTGTAGCCACCTTCACCATCTTCAAAGCTCAAGTCATCGCAAAAGATAATGAATTTTTCGGGCCGGCCTGAGACCACATCGACAATGTCGGGCAAATCAGTCAGATCATCTTTATCAACTTCAATGAGGCGCAAACCTTGCGAAGCATAGGCATTCAGGCAAGCTTTGATCAAGGAAGATTTGCCGGTGCCACGTGAACCAGTTAAGAGCACGTTGTTGGCAGGCAAGCCTTTGACAAATTGCAAGGTGTTTTGTTGCAGCTTTTCTTTTTGCCCGTCAATTTCTTGCAGGTCAGCCAGATTCATGTCGGACACATGGCGCACAGGTTCTAACACGCCATGGCCTGAGGCACGTTTGCGATAACGCCAAGCAATGGCCTCTCCCCACTGAGGCTCGCTTAAGGGCTGCGGCAAGACGCGTTCAATGCGCTCCATCACGAGCACAGCGCGTTCTAAGAGTTTTTCAATGGCGGCACTCATGAGCGGTAATCTGCGTTGATGGAAACATAGTCGTGGCTTAAGTCGCAGGTCCAAACGGTGTCGGCTGCGTCGCCCCGGCCCAATGACACTTTGATGGTGATTTCACTTTGTTTCATGACCCGTTGGCCATCGGCCTCTTGGTAATCTGGATTGCGGCCACCGTTTTTCACCACGCACACTTCGTCAAGGTACAGACCAATCAAATCTTGATCGAGATCGTGAATGCCGGCATAACCGACAGCCGCCAAGATGCGACCTAAATTGGGGTCGCTGGCAAAGAAAGCTGTTTTGACCAAAGGCGAGTGCGCAATGGCATAGGCAGCCAAGCGACATTCTTCGGACGTTTTGCCACCCTCGACGCGAATGGTGATGAACTTGGTAGCACCTTCACCATCGCGCACAATGGCATGCGCCAATTTTTGCGCCACTGACATCATGGCTGCGAGCAAGGCCTTGCCATCGGTTGAATTCCAAGAGGTGATGGGTGCATGCGCAGCTTTGCGCGTGGCCATGACGATGAACGAGTCGTTGGTGGAAGTATCGCCATCGATGGTAATGCGGTTGAATGAAGCATTGGCCAAGTCGGTGGCCAAAGCAGGCAACAAGGCGGGGTCGATGTTGGCATCGGTGGCCAAGAAGCCCAACATGGTGGCCATGTTGGGGCGAATCATGCCTGCACCTTTGCTGATACCCGTGATGGTGACCGTTTGACCCGACAACACCACTTGCGCGCTATAGGCCTTGGGCACTGTGTCGGTGGTCATGATGCCTTCTGCCGCCTTGGCCCAGTGCGGGGCTTGCGCATCTGCAATGGCTGCAGGCAGGCCCGCCACGATCCGGTCCACTGGCAAGTTCTCCATGATCACGCCTGTTGAAAAAGGCAAGATTTGTTGTGGCTTGACTTTGAGCAATTGAGCCAATGCGTCGGTGGTTGCGCGCGCGTCGGCCATGCCTTTGGCCCCAGTGCCGGCGTTGGCATTGCCGGTGTTGATGAGCAAGGCACGGATGTGGGTGTCGGTCTTGGCCACTTCAACTTGCTGCAAGTTCTCGCGACACACTTGAACAGGGGCAGCGCAATAGCGGTTTTGGGTAAAGACACCCGACACGGCGCTGCCTTCATCCAACAAAATGACAGTGAGGTCTTTGCGCCCCACCTTGCGAATGCCCGCCTGAGCAATGCCCAAGCGAACACCTGGAACAGCCAACACATCGGCGGGCTTAGGCGCTTGAAGATTCACTGTCATGAAAACCCTTTTGAAAAGCCTTTAGGCCAACTTGCCGTGGCAGAACTTGAATTTTTTACCACTGCCACACGGACAGGGTTCGTTGCGACCCACAGGCGCGAACACCGCACTCTTGGAATCTGATTGGGTTTGTGGCTCGCCTTTTTCATCCGGCGCGGTGTAGGTCACATTGCTGATGTTTTCAGCACGCTCCTCCAAGACTTGCGCCGCTTCTTCAATTTGCGCAGAAGACTCTATCTTGACGTTCATCAAAATGCGAGTGACTTCGTTTTTCACAGAATCGAGCAACTGACCAAACAGCTCAAAGGCTTCGCGTTTGTATTCTTGCTTCGGTTGCTTCTGCGCATAACCACGCAAATGAATGCCCTGGCGCAAATAATCCAAAGCACTCAGGTGCTCGCGCCAGTGTGTATCAATGCTCTGCAACAGCACCACTCGCTGGAAGGGCACAAAGTTTTCAACACCCACTGCATCCAATTTTTCCTGGAAGGCACTGTTGGCGGCTTGCACAACCATTTCCAAAATTTCTTCATCGGTGATGGCGGTGGCTGCGGCTACTTTTTCACGCAGCGGCAATTCAATTTGCCACTCGTCTTTGAGCACTCGCTCTAGACTCACCAAGTCCCACTGCTCTTCCACGGTTTCTGCAGGCACATACTGGCGCACCAAGTCTGTGAAACTGCCCTCTCGCAGTCCCGCAATTTGGGCGTCCATTTCGGCAGCATCCAAGATGTCGTTGCGTTGTTGGTAAATGACTTTGCGCTGGTCATTTGACACGTCGTCGTATTCGAGCAATTGTTTGCGCGTGTCAAAGTTGCGCGCCTCTACTTTGCGCTGCGCACTTTCAATGCTGCGTGTCACCATGCCGGCTTCAATGGCTTCGCCTTCGGGCATTTTGAGGCGGTCCATGATGGCTCGCACGCGGTCACCCGCAAAAATGCGCATGAGTGGATCGTCCAAGCTCAAGTAAAAGCGCGAAGAGCCAGGGTCACCCTGACGGCCAGATCGACCGCGCAATTGATTGTCAATGCGGCGCGACTCATGGCGCTCGGTGGCAATGATGCGCAAGCCACCCAAAGACTTCACTTGCTCGTGCACCTTGAGCCAATCGGTTCGCATGGCAGCTACTTTTGATTGACGATCGGCTTCGCTTAAATTCTCATCCAGCTCTACAGCCTGAATGTCTTTTTCAATGTTGCCGCCCAGCACAATGTCGGTGCCGCGGCCTGCCATGTTGGTGGCGATGGTGATCATGCCAGGACGACCGGCTTGCGCAATGATGTCGGCCTCACGGGCGTGCTGCTTGGCATTCAGCACTTGGTGCGGCAACTTGGCTTTGGTGAGCAGCTCAGAAATGAGTTCTGAGTTTTCAATCGAGGTGGTACCCACCAACACCGGCTGGCCACGCTCAAAACATTCTCGAATGTCGGCAATGGCGGCGTTGTATTTTTCTGGCGCTGATTTGTAAACGCGATCGAGTTGGTCCTCGCGACGGCTGACGCGATTGGGTGGAATGACCACCGTTTCCAAGCCATAAATTTCTTGGAACTCGTAGGCTTCAGTGTCGGCTGTACCGGTCATGCCTCCCAACTTGCCGTACAAACGGAAGTAGTTTTGGAAGGTGATGGAAGCCATGGTTTGGTTTTCAGCCTGAATGGCCACACCTTCTTTGGCTTCGACCGCTTGGTGCAAACCATCGCTCCAGCGGCGGCCGGTCATGAGACGACCGGTGAACTCGTCCACAATGACAATCTCACCCTCTTGCACCACGTAGTGCTGATCGCGGTGGTAAATGTGATGGGCACGCAAGGCCGCCGTGAGGTGGTGCATGAGCGCAATGTTGGCCGGGTCGTAAAGGCTTGCGCCTTCTGGAATGAGTCCCGCGTTGGCCAATATGGCTTCGGCTTTTTCATGGCCCTGTTCGGTCAAGAACACTTGGTGTGATTTTTCGTCAACCGTGAAATCGCCGGGCTTGGTAATGCCCTCACCTGTGCGCGGATCTGCTTCGCCTTCTTGGCGTGTCAGCATTGGCACCACTTGGTTCATGGCTTGGTATTGCGCGGTGTGATCGTCGGCTTGACCGCTGATGATGAGCGGCGTGCGCGCCTCGTCAATCAAAATGGAATCAACTTCGTCAACGATGGCGTAGTTGAGGCCGCGCTGAACACGGTCCTTGGCTTCATAGACCATGTTGTCACGCAGGTAGTCAAAGCCAAACTCGTTGTTGGTGCCGTACGTGATGTCTGAGTTGTAGGCGGCCTGTTTTTCTTCACGCGAGAGTTGGGACAAGTTGATGCCAACACTCATGCCCAAAAAGTTGTAGAGCTTGCCCATCCACTGCGCATCGCGACTGGCCAAGTAGTCGTTGACCGTCACCACATGCACGCCCTTGTTGGACAAGGCATTCAAATACACCGCCAAGGTGGCCGTCAAGGTTTTGCCTTCGCCGGTGCCCATTTCAGAAATCTTGCCCTTGTGCAGAGAAATACCACCCAACATTTGCACGTCGAAGTGGCGCATCTTCATGACACGCTTGGAGCCCTCACGAACCACGGCAAACGCTTCAGGCAAAATTTTGTCCAAAGATTCACCTTGCGCCACGCGTGTTCGAAACTCGTCGGTTTTGGCGCGCAATTGTTCATCGCTTAAAGCTTCGTACTGAGCTTCTAAGCCATTGATGAGCGCCACAGTTTTGCGGTACTGTTTGATCGTGCGGTCGTTGCGACTGCCGAAAATTTTGGTTAGAAAATTGATCGCCATGGTGACACGGGTTTGTCTTTGCCAACAAAGCAAGGACCCACCCGAAAATCCTGTCTTAAAGTGGATTCAAAAGCACGTGCGCTCAGAGCGCAAGTGAACGCGCCATTTTAACTGCTGAGTTAGACCAGATTTTCCTTATTTACCGCAGATTCACAGGGCTCTCGCATAATGTCGGTATGGCAAAAATCAATCAGGCAGTCACGCTCATGGAAGCCGCCCAGGAATCGCCCAGTTTGGCGCGCCTGACGGAGCTCACCCGCGAGTCGAGCCTGCGGCTCAAAAGCCTGCAAACGCTCATCCCCGGCCCCTTGCGAAATGCCATCCAAGCTGGCCCCATTGAAGGTTCAGAGTGGTGCTTGCTGGTCAATTCCAACGCCGCCGCCGCCAAACTGAGGCAGATGCTGCCAGCCCTTCAAGCTCACTTGAACAGCCATGGGCATGGGGTTGAAAAAATTCGGCTGAAAATACTTCAAAACCCGCGCTGAAAGGCTTTGGCTTCTTGGCTTGCAAAATTCAGGCGAAAAAAAACCAACTTAAAAAAGCTGGTTTTAAAAATGGTGCCGCTTGTCGGATTCGAACTGACGACCTACCGCTTACAAGGCGGTTGCTCTACCAACTGAGCTAAAGCGGCACGGGCTGAATTGTAAGTCAATAATCAGCTGTTTTGCAGACAGCTGCGGGGTTTTTGGCAGCGCTTATTTGATTCTGGTGAGCGTGGGGCGCGAAGGCGGAGGCTGCACAGGTTTGTCTTCATCACTAGGAGATGAAGACGAAGCCGTATCTGGCACTTTGTGCAACTTGTCCATGCCAAGTACCGTGGTGCCCATAGGTGAGTCTGTGACAGGGAAGGACATGCCCTGACCATTTTCACGGGCATAGATGGCCATGACGCGATGAATGGGCACCATGATGTCACAGGGCTTGCCCCCAAACCGGGCTTTGAATTCAATGAACTCGTTGCCCAATTGAAGTGAGCTGGTGGCATCAAAGCTGATGTTGAGCACAATCTCACCACCTTGCACAAACTCGCGCGGGACTTGCACGGAACCATCCACCTTGACCGCCACATAAGGGGTGAAAGAGTGATCGGTACACCACTCATACATCGCCCGAATCAGGTACGGGCGTGTAGAGGGAGATTCCAGTGCGTTCATCACCATGAGAATAAATTTCGCGTTTGCCTCTTGGCTTGGCAATTACTTGCGCATGACCTTTTCAGAAGGCGTGAGCGCCTCAATGTAAGCAGGACGCGAGAAGATGCGCTCGGCATACTTGAGCAAAGGCGCTGCATTTTTACTAAGGTCAATGCCATAAAAGTCAAGGCGCCACAGCAATGGCGCAATGGCCACATCGAGCATGGAGAAGTTGTCACCCAACATGAACTTGTTTTTCAAGAACACAGGGGCCAATTGGGTCAAGCGATCGCGGATGTGCGAGCGGGCTTTGTCCAAAGCTTTGTCGTTGCCCTTGAGTGTGCGGTTTTCCAAAGTGGCCACATGCGTGAACAACTCTTTTTCAAAGTTGAGCAAGAACAAGCGCACACGTGCACGGTCAACGGGGTCGCCGGGCATGAGTTGGGGATGAGGGAAACGCTCATCAATGTATTCATTGATGATGTTGGACTCGTACAAAATCAAATCACGTTCCACCAAAATTGGCACTTGGCCATAAGGGTTCATGACGTTGATGTCTTCGGGCTTGTTGTACAAATCGACATCGCGAATTTCAAAGTCCATGCCTTTTTCAAACAGCACGAAGCGGCAACGGTGAGAAAAAGGGCAGGTTGTTCCTGAGTAAAGCACCATCATGGTGAAGGCTCCTAAAAATCAAAAAGAGTGGGAAGCCACCGGGTTGGCTGGCCT